>Ga0153932_1000038_pt1 | contig 115934 bp, 107 predicted proteins | sample TSNJ016MetaG_FD_102273 | JGI IMG/M metagenome (GOLD analysis project Ga0153932, IMG submission 102273) | Attine ant fungus gardens microbial communities from New Jersey, USA - TSNJ016 MetaG | ecosystem: Host-associated > Fungi > Mycelium > Unclassified | place: USA: New Jersey, Wharton State... | reverse complement strand
GGCTGGGAAACGGACCCGAACTCGTACATCTACTTCACGATCCAGGGCCACGCGTGGGCGCCGATCTGCAAGGCGATCGGCAAGCCGGAATGGATCGACGATCCGAAGTACAACACCGCGCAATCACGCCAGCCGCACATCTTCGATATCTTCGCGACCATCGAAACCTGGCTCGCCGATAAAACCAAGTTCGAAGCCGTCGACATTCTGCGCAAGTTCGACATCCCATGCGCACCAGTCCTGACCATGAAGGAACTCGCCAACGATCCGTCGCTGCGCGAGAGCGGCACGATCACGGAAGTCCAGCACAAGGAACGCGGCTCGTACCTGACCGTGGGCAGCCCGATCAAGTTCTCCGACATGAAGCCGGACATCACGGCGTCACCTTTGCTCGGCGAACACACGGACGAAGTGCTTGCAAGCCTCGGTTACAGCAGCGACCAGATCAGCAAGCTGCACGACGCTCAGGCGGTTTGAACGCGTAACTGCGGCGCTGTGGGTTTTCACGAACTCACAGCGCTGCATGTTTCAACCAGGGTGCTTCGACCATGAGCAGCGCTGTGAATACAAAAACATCCCCAATCGATTTCGAACAACTGGTCGACGTGATCGGCGACGCCATCGTGATCTCCGATGCAAGCGGGGCCATCACGTTATGGAATCCCGCTGCAGAGCGCATGTTCGGGTTCACGCCCGATGAAGCGCTCGGCCATTCGCTCGACATCATCATTCCCGAGCGATTGCGAGGGCGCCACTGGACGGGCTACGAAAAGACCATGGCAACGGGCGAAACGCGCTACGGCCACGACGTGTTGCGCGTGCCGGCCGTGCACAAGGACGGGCGGGCTCTATCGATTGCCTTCACGGTCGCGTTGCTCCATTCGGCGGGACCGGACGCCGTGGTGACGGGCATCGTCGCCGTCATCCGGGACGAAACCACCCGCTTCACCGAAGAACGCAACCTGAAGAAACGTCTCGCCGAACTCGAAGGCAAACCAGGCGGTTGAAGGGCGCAAAAGGAAGACGGCCTGCTGTCATCTAGCTGGCCGTTTCCGGTGGATCAAGCCGCTGCACGCGCGGTGTCGTACTCGGGACGCCACATCTTGGCGCCGCGGGTGTCGTCGGCGCGAGCGATGGTCGTGGCACTGCAGGCGTCGTAGTAGGCGTTTTTCTTGTCGACGATGGCCTGGCAGAGGAATTCCGCGCTGTATGCCTTGAGCAGATGCGGGCAGTGGACTTCGATGTAGCGCGCAATGCGCGCCTGGTCGTTGGGTGCACCGGAGAGTGCCTTGAGCGTATCGGCGTCCCAGCGAAACATCAGGTCGAGTTCTTCGAAGGCGCTGTTGTATGCGCAGAGTTGCGTTTGCAGTTCGCGCTCGTCGGCGGCGGTGGTGGCTTGTGAACGGATCATGGTTTGTCTCCTGGTTGGCCGTGTTGCTTAACTGCAGGATAGAAAAAATGATCCATAGACGATAGTCACAGTTTTTTACCGTGACTATTCAGAATACCTAATAAATGGTTTACCCGATATGCGTTATCGCCGAGATTTGCGCCGCACCTTCATCGATCAGGAACTGCTTGAACGCTGCCGCTACGGCCGGAAGGCGCTTGTTGTGGCGATGCACGAGATACCAGTTGAGCATGACGGGAAAACCCTTGATATCGAGCACGGCAAGACGCCCGACCTGCAGTTCCATGGCGATGGTGTGAGCGGACAGGAAGCTGATGCCCATGCCCGCGATCACTGCCTGCTTGATGGTCTCCGTGCTGGTGATCTCCATGGCGACGTTGAGCGACTTGAGCCTTCCAGCAAACCCTTCTTCCATGGAATTCCAGGTGTCCGAACCCCGTTCTCTCACGATGAACGGCTCCTCGGAGAGCGACTCGAGCGGGATGTTCTTTACGCCGACCAGCGGATGATCCGGCGGCGCGACGATCACGTACGGATGCGGCGCGAACGACACGTTGTCGGTGTCCATGTCCTTCGGCGGCCGAACCATGATGGCCAGGTCGGTGAGGTTGTCGGTGAGCTGGTGCAGCAGTTCCTCACGGTTATGCACCGCGAGGTTGAGCTTGACGTCGGGATTGCGCTTGGTGAATTCGGCGAGCAGGCGCGGAAAAAAATAATCGCCCGCGCTGATGACCGCCACGTTGAGCGTGCCTCCGGAAATACCCTTAAGACGGGCCATGGCGTCATCGGCTTCGCGGAATTGTTCGAGGATCGCGCGGCTGTGATGGAGCATTTCGACCCCTGCGCTCGTCAGGTAGATCTTCTTCCCGAGCTGCTCGAAGAGCGGCAGGCCGGCGTGCTCCTCAAGCTGCTTCACCTGCGTGGAAACCGCCGGCTGCGTGAGGTAGAGCTCCTCGGCGGCTCGGGAAAAGCTGAGTCTTCGGGCGACGGTTTCGAATATTTTGAGTTGCCTGAACGTCGCATTGCGCATCATCACCATGTCTCCATCCATAAACGATCCTGAATTTATACAATAAATTTTTCTAACTTTCCCTAATCGTTTTTCTCCCGCAGCATGCTTTCAACGTGCGCCAGTTCCGTAAGGTGATAACGGACAAGGCGCCATGAAGCGAGCGGAGAAGGGCGAAGAAACACAGACCTCCGGCACGGTGCAGCCAAGCGTTCCGGTCCGCTCAACAAAAGAACACTGGATGTGCCTTTACATGATTTTCCCGACAGCTCCCTCAGTCCTTCGGCCGGTGTTTCACTCGCGGCTGCGGCTCGCTGCGTGGGGCTCTGAACCAGGACCCTGACCGACCAAAAACCAACTCTCGCACCGGTGCCAGGTGGAACTTGCGCAAAAGACGCATGCAACCCGATGACACCGTTGAGCCGCAGTCGATTACGCGCCGCACGAGCGCCGATACATAACGGAGACAGACATGGCAAACGCAGATACGCTCACGGCACCCGCCGGAAGCAACCCGAAACGCGGGGTGCATAACAACCGATGGGCGCAACTTGCCATCGGCATCATTTGCATGGGGCTGGTTGCGAACCTGCAATACGCGTGGACCTTGTTCGTTGTCCCAATGGATGCAAAACACCACTGGGGACAGGCCGCGATTCAAACGGCATTCACGGTGTTCATCGTCACGGAAACGTGGCTCGTGCCGCTCGAAGGCTGGCTCGTCGATAAATTCGGCCCGCGTCCGGTTGTCATCGGCGGCTCGATCTGCGCGGCGATTGGCTGGATCATCGATGCCAACGCCACTAGCCTCTACCACCTGTATATCGCGGCGGTCATCGCCGGGATCGGCGCCGGTTGCGTGTACGGCACGTGCGTGGGCACGGCGCTCAAGTGGTTTCCGGACAAGCGTGGTCTTGCAGCGGGCCTGACGGCAGCCGGTTTCGGCGCAGGTGCGGCGGTCACGGTGATCCCCATCTCGAACATGATCCAGACCTCGGGCTATGAACACGCATTCATGTTCTTCGGCATCTTCCAGGGCGTCTGCATCTTCCTGCTTGCGTTGATGCTGGTGCGTCCGCGTCCGCCTGCACATGCGGTTCCGGCGAAGCGCGTGGTGGCATCGAAGATCGATTACACGACGGGGCAGATGGTCCGCTCGCCTTTGTTCTGGGTGCTTTACCTGATGTTCGTGTTCGTGGCTGCCGGCGGCGTGATCGCCACGGCGCAACTCGGTCCGATCGCGAAGGAATACGGCTTCGCCAAGATGCCGGTCAGCATTCTCGGCGTCACGCTGCCGCTGCTTACGATGGCGCTTTCCATCGATAACCTTTGCAACGGTTTCACGCGTCCCCTTTGCGGCTGGATCTCCGACAAGATCGGCCGTGAGAACACGATGTTCTTCATCTTTATCGGCGAAGGGATTGCGTTGCTCGGGCTGATGGAGTTTGGCCACAACCCGTATCTCTTCATGTTCTTCGCGGCGATCACGTTCCTGTGCTGGGGCGAAATCTTCTCGATCTTCCCTGCAACCTGCGCGGATACATTCGGCAGCAAGTACGCTGCTGCCAACGCCGGTACCTTGTACACGGCGAAGGGCACGGCTTCCATGCTTGTGCCGCTGGCGTCGGTGCTGTCGGCGATCGGTTCGTGGGATGCGGTTTTCATCGCGACGGCGACCATCTCGATTGCAGCCGGTTTGTGCGCCAAGTTCGTCCTGGCGCCGATGAGAAAGCGCTGGATCGACAATACGGTGGCCGAATCCAGCCGGCTCGATGCCGCTTCGTTCCAGACCGCCTGGTCCGAAACACCGCGCAATTCGTCGGCGCAATGAGCAGGAATCTCGTCGCCGAGGCAGGGCTGAAGGGGTCCGGCGTGTCCTTGCAGCAGTTGCGCCTGTTCGTCACCCTTGCCGAACACCGGAGCTTCACGCAGGCCGGCAACGCGCTCGGCGTGACGCAATCGGCGGCGAGCCGCAGCATCAGGGAACTGGAAGAGCTGCTTGACTTGCGGCTCTTCGATCGCACCACGCGCCACGTCGCGCTCACCGATACCGGCCGCGCCTTGCTTCCCCGCATCGCGCTCCTCGTCGATGAACTCGAAGTCGCGCTGCGGTTTGGGCAAGAGGTATCGACGGCGGAAAGCGGCGCGGTATCGATTGCATGCAGCGCAAGCGTGGTTGCTTCGGTCGTTCCGGCGCTGCTTGCGTCCTGCCGGGCGAGCTATCCGAATCTCACGATCAAGCTGCACGACGCGCCGCAAGACCGCGTGCTCGACATGCTGCGTTCGGGCGACGCCGATCTGGCCATCCTGATCGAGCCGCAGGAAAGTCGCGACCTGTCCACCGAGACGCTGTTCTCCGATACCTTTTGCGCGATCGTGCCGGCGCGTCATCCGCTGGCATCCAATGCAACGGTTCGATGGCGCGAGCTGAGCGGCGCCGACCTGTTCCTTCTCGACGATACCGCCGGCAGCGCCGACATGATTGCCGACGCGCTTGGCCAGCAAGGGGTATCGAACGTCAGGGTGCAGCGCCTGACGCAAGCGGCGAGCATTGTGCAGATGGTCGCGACGGGGCTCGGGATCGGCATCCAGCCGATGCACGCCTGGCCCGCGCCGGCGCATGCGCTGGTTCAAGCGGTGCGGTTGTCGCCGCCGGTGAGCCGCAATATCGTGCTCGCGAAGCATGGCGAACGTACGCTGGAATCGCAAGCGAGACGCATCTGGACCCACGTCATTTCTTCGTATCGCGAGGAGCACAAGCTGCTGCAAACGGCTGACGCCTGAGCGTTCATTCCAACCCTTAAAAAAGCGCGGCTTCCTCGACGGGACCGCGCTTTTTTATTGTTCATTGTCCTTGCGCTTTCGCGAGCGCTGTCCAATACTGAAATCTAATATGTTGTATATCAGGAAGATAAAAGATTCAGGAGACGACGATGAAAATCTGCATTTACGGAGCGGGTGCGATTGGCGGTTACATGGGTGCGCAGCTTGCGAGAGCTGGCGCGGACGTCAGCTTTGTTGCGCGCGGGCCGCATCTCGCCGCGATGCAGGAAAACGGCCTGCGCCTGCAAATCGACGGACAGGAACACACCGTCAAGGCCCGGTTCACGAACGATCCGGCTGAACTGGGACCGCAGGACTTCGTGATCATCGCGTTGAAGGCGCACTCGGTTCCGGGTGTCGTCGACCAGATGCCGCCATTACTTGGCCCCGATACCGCCGTCATCACCGCCGTCAACGGCTTGCCGTACTGGTACTTCCACGATCATGGCGGCGCGTTGTCGGGCACGACGCTTGAAAGCGTCGATCCGGGCGGTCGCCAATGGCAGATCCTCGGGCCCGAGCGCGCGATTGGCTGCGTGCTCAATCCCGCTGCCATCATTCTCGAGCCCGGCGTGATCCGCCATGTCCATGGCAAGAAATTTCCCATCGGCGAGCCCGGTGGCCAGATCACGCCGCGACTGCAGGCGTTCCACGACATCATGGCCGCCGCCGACATGGAAGCGCCGATGCGCGACAACATCCGCGATGAAATCTGGCTCAAGCTCTGGGGAAGTGTCTGCGTCAATCCGATCAGCGCACTGACCGGCGCGACGCTCGATGTATTGACCAGCGATCCAGCCGTGCGTGATCTTGCGCGCAGCATGATGATGGAAGCGCAGGAAATCGCGGAACGGCTTGGCGTGCATTTTCGTGTCGATATTGAAAAGCGCATCGATGGCGCAGGCGCCGTGGGTTCGCACAAGACGTCGATGCTGCTCGACTGCGAAGGCCGCCGGCCAATGGAAATCGATCCGATCGTAACCGTCGTTCAGGAAATCGGCCGAAAGCTCGGCGTAAAGACACCGATGATCGATGCGGTGCTCGCGCTTATCAATTTGCGCGAGGGCGTGAATCAAGGCACGGCGCGTCCGCGCATCAAAACAATTGAATCCTTCACACGCTCCCGCAAAGCCGCTTAAACTTCCATCAAGGAAGGGCTGTTGTTTCTGATATATCACATACGAAATATGTTGCGTTGCATTGCGACGCAACATATACTGAAGGCTCTTGAGGTTAACCACTAGGAGCCGGAAATGAGTATCGCTTTGTTAGTCGTGATCGGAATTGCCTTGGTAGCGGGTGGTGTCGGTGTGACGTTTGCACTGGCGTCGGCGTTGCCGCAAGACGTGTTGCAGCGTGCGCAGGAAAATGGTCGTTATGCCGGACTGGCAGCGGACGATCAGGGCGGCAGCACGGGTACACGGGCGACGACGGGCGCGCGGAACCTTGGACACCAAGCCATCAATGCCATCTGATACTGAAGTTGCTGCAACGTCTGCCAATATTCTCGAACCGCGGCTGGAGCCGAGGCCTGCGGGTGTGACGCTTTCGCTGGCGCCGATCAATGCGACGGTTTCGTTGCGTGATCAGGCTTATGCCCGGCTGCGTCAGGCCATATCGGAAGCGGATATTTATCGTTCGCGGGAAGAGATCAGGCTGGACGAGAAGGATTTGACCGAAGCGTTGGGTGTGAGTCGTACGCCTATACGCGAGGCCATGACGTTACTGGAGCAGGAAGGGTTTCTGCGCACGGTGCCGCGTCGTGGGATTTACATCGTGCGCAAGACCAAGCACGAGATTGTCGAGATGATCAACATGTGGGCCGCGCTTGAGAGCATGGCGGCGAGGCTCGCGACTCAACGCGCGACGGATGAAGAGATCGCTTCGCTTCGTCATATGTTCGATCATTTTCAGAATACGGCGCCGGCTGAGCATATCGATGAGTATTCGGAGGCGAATATTGCCTTTCACCAGGCGATTGTGCAGTTGAGCAAGTCGCAGATTCTCTTTGATACGATCAAGAATATATTTGTGCACGTGCGGGCAATCCGGAAGATGACGATTTCGCAAAGCGACCGGGCGGCGAGATCGATCGAGGATCATATGAGGATTATTGAAGCGCTTGAAGCGCGGGATACCGAATTGGTCGAGAGATTGGTCAGGCAGCATTCGCTGGATCTGGCCGCGTTTGTGCAAAAGAATTGCGATTTTCTGGATTAACCGGGCGGGGCGCTGGCGCTTGGGCAGGGTTTGTTTTTTTAAGTTTAAAAGCAGCGGTCGGGTTTTATGCCGGGTTGCTGCTTTTTGTGTTTACGCGCGTTCTGTTCTTTCTCTCTTTTTTAGGGCTATTAGCCACTGTCCGTGGCGGGACTTCATTTCACGGGTTTTGCGCTGGCGCTCGGGTCAATGTTTTTTTGTGGTCTGGGTTGATGCCGGGTTGTTGCTCTTTAGGCTGCCGCGCGTTCATTGCTGTCTGATTTCTTTAGCACTTTTAGCCACTGTGCGTGGCGGCACTTCATTTCTTTGTCCAACGGCGACAAAGAAACGAAGCAAAGAAAACGCCTTCCGACCGCTAATTCTTAAGTGTCCCGAGCGTGCACTGACAACTGTTTGGTACTTCAGAAGAACGGTTATCGCCATAACCACCAACAGTTGAAACCCTCCCCCTCCGTCATCAGATACCCACACGCTTCGCCACCAGTAATTGTGGCAGTCAATACGGAAACCTAGCCAAGACATAACAACGGGTTAAGCCAGAACAGCTTCATAGGTCTTGACCCGCACAGGACTTTGCCGCCGGGGTCCCACGCAAGCCCGGATACAACGGAACCAGTACAGCCATCCATTTATTTGGGCGCCAGCGCGCGCAGCGGGGAGGCCTAATTAATGGACTCCCAAACTGGTGGCGAAGCGTGTGGGTTGCGGTTGACGGAGGGGGAGGGTTTCAAGTGTTCGTGATTATGGCGGCAACCGTTCTTCTGACGTACCAAACAGTTGTCATTGCACGCTCGGGACACTTAAGAATTAGCGGTTGGAAGGCGTTTTCTTTGCTTCGTTTCTTTGTCGCCGTTGGACAAAGAAATGAAGTGCCGCCACGCACAGTGGCTAAAAGTGCTAAAGAAATCAGACAGCAATGAACGCGCGATAGCCTGAAGAGCAACAACCCGGCATCAACCCAGACCACGAAAAACATTGACCCGAGCGCCAGCGCAAAACTCGTGAAATGAAGTGCCGCCACGCACAGTGGCTAACAGTGCTAAAGAAATCAGACAGCAATGAACGCGCGATAGGCTAAACAGCAACAACCCGGCATCAACTCCGACCACAAAAAAACGTCCCCCCCACGCCGAGCCTCTGGAAAACACCCTCTTGACTCCGCCAGCACTTGGAATATTGTATATCACAGCAAAAACAAGAACGACCCAAGCGGCAGCATCCAAAAAAACACCTTGGCCCCACGGCCCCGAGCCCCCATGAGCAAAGCCCTCACCGGCGTCCGCATCCTCGACTTCACGCATGTCCAGTCAGGCCCGACCTGCACCCAACTCCTCGCTTGGTTCGGCGCCGACGTCATCAAGGTCGAACGCGCCGGCATCGGCGATATCACCCGCGAACAACTCCGCGATATCCCTGACGCCGACAGCCTCTACTTCACGATGCTGAACCACAACAAACGCTCGGTGACCATCGATACGAAAAATCCCGAAGGCAAGAAGGTCCTCGAATCGCTCGTAAAAAGCTGCGACGTGCTGGTCGAAAACTTCGCGCCAGGCGCACTCGACCGCATGGGCTTCACCTGGGAACGCATCCAGGAACTGAATCCAAAGATGATCGTGGCATCGGTGAAAGGCTTTGGACCAGGACCCTACGAGGACTACAAGGTCTACGAGAATGTCGCGCAATGCACCGGCGGCGCAGCATCGACAACAGGTTTCGATGACGGGCCGCCCGTTGTCAGCGGCGCTCAAATCGGCGATTCGGGCACCGGACTGCACCTGGCGCTCGGGATCGTCACCGCGCTCTACCAGCGCAACGCGACAGGCCGCGGCCAGAAGGTGCTCGCGGCCATGCAGGACGGCGTGCTCAACCTGTGCCGCGTGAAACTGCGCGATCAGCAGCGCCTCGAACGCACCGGCGTGATGAAGGAATATCCGCAATATCCGAACGGCGAGTTCGGCGAGGCAGTGCCGCGTGCGGGCAACGCATCGGGCGGCGGGCAGCCAGGCTGGATCCTGAAGTGCAAGGGCTGGGAGACGGACCCGAACGCATACATCTACTTCATCACGCAGGCGCCCGTGTGGGGCGCAATCTGCAATGTGGTCGGCAAGCCGGAATGGATCGATCATCCGGACTTCAGCACGGCGGCGGCGAGGCTTCCTCATCTGAAGGACATCTTCGCCGAGATCGAACAGTGGACCATGACCAAGACCAAGTTCGAAGCAATGGATATCCTGAATCAACACGACATTCCGTGCGGACCGATCTTGTCGATGAAGGAAATTGCCGAGGACACGTCACTGCGAAAGACGGGGACGATCGTGGAAGTGGATCATCCGGTGCGCGGCAAATACCTGACGGTCGGCAACCCGATCAAACTTTCCGACAGCCCCACCGAGGTCACGCGTTCACCGCTTTTAGGTGAACACACCGACGAGGTCATGACAGAACTCGGCTACTCGGCCGACCAGATCGCGACGCTGCGCAGCCTGGGCGCGATCTGATCTTGGATTGATCGTTTCATGCGCGGATGCGCGCTTTCCGCAATGGCGCCACGCGCAGGAATTCGATACCTTCGTCACGTTTCATCAACAATATTTCCAATACGGATACATCGATGCTCGACGGGGTCTGGTGTGCGTTAGCGGTGATTGCATCGGTACAGAGTCTGCGCACACCGGGCGCGGTATCGCCGGCTCGGCAACAGGCATTGCGCGATGCCGCGGGCGTCGGCGCGGCCGTGATCGTGGCCTACGCCATGGCGACTGGCTTCGAATCGATGCTCGTGGCGCTCGCCATTGCGGCGTTTGCCGTGTTGACACCGCGCTCCGGCAAGGCCACGCCCGCGTCGCTGCAAAGTGCGCTTGCGCTGGCGGCGCTGGCGTCGGCATCGGCGGACCATGCGCTTGGACTCGATACCGGGGCATCGCTCGGGTGGACTGCGCTCGGCGGGTTATCGGCGGTGATCGTTGTGTTTGCGGCCGGGTACCTGCGCGTCGGGTCGCGCATCCGCGCGCTCAATGGCGTGTTCTTCCACACGCCCGCCGGCGGCATGCACTTCGCGTGCGCCGCGTTGTGCACGGTGATCGCTTATACGGCGGGGTTCGAGGGCGGTGCGGTCGCGGTGGTGATCATCGGCGCGATGGTGGCGCTGATCGGCGCCTATCTCGCCATGGCGCTCGCTGATCGCGCGTACCCGGTGTTTATCGCTGCGTTGAACGGTTATGCCGCCTGCTCGGTCGTGGCGGCGGGCGTGGGACTCGCGAATGGCGCGCTGGTCGTGACCGGCGTTGCGCTCGTGCTGGGATGTGTGGCAGCGTGCACGAGCGCGATTCCGTCGCGGGTATCGAGCAAGAAGTAGAGGCATCGCATTATCATGGTGGCGCTTCTTCTGCACTTGTTGCGTTGCACGCATCCCGAAAGCTCAAGCCGCCCAGCCGATGATCGACGAACCCCGTAACACCGCGGCACCATACTTTCCCGCATCGGACACAGCGCACTCACGGCGCACGACGCTCGTGCTTGCGGTGGGTTTATCGTTTGGCACCGCGATTGCACTTGGCCTCACGCGGTTTTCCTACGCGCTGTTATTGCCCGCCATGAAAGCCGATCTCGGCTGGAGTTTCGCGCAAGCCGGCGCGATGAACACGGCAAACGCGCTCGATTATCTGCTCGGCGCGCTGACTTTCCCATTGCTCGCGCGCCGCTGGCCGGCGGGCGTGTGTTTCATTTGGGGATGCGTGCTGACGGCGGTCCTGATGATCGCGGGCGGTCTCGTTTCCGATACCCATGCGCTACTCGTTCAACGCGTCGTGACGGGTATGACGAGCGCATCCGTTTTTGTAGGCGGAAGCGTGCTTGCGGCGCGGCTTGCATCGGCTCATCCACACGATGCCGGTCTTGTGCTCGGCCTGTATTACGGCGGCGCGGGTCTTGGGATCATCGCGGCGGCGTTGCTGGTTCCCGTCACGGTATTGCCCGGCGTGCACGGCTGGCAATGGGCGTGGTTTGCGCTTGCGGCGGCGTGCGGACTTGCTTCGGTCGCGGCGATCATGGCGGCGCGCAAGACAGGAATCCACGAGGCTGCGCCCGTGGCCGCAAACCTGCAGTCTGCCGCGCGTCTTCCTTTGACCCGGCTCGGTTTCATGCTCGCCGGATATGGGCTTTTCGGGGTCGGATATATCGGCTACATGACGTTCCTGATCGCGCTGCTTCGATCCTCGGGAATGAGCTCGGCGGTGGTCACGGCGTTCTATGTGCTGCTCGGCGTTGCGACCATCGGCTCGGCGCGGATATGGTCGGGACTGCTCAACCGCATGCGCGGCGGTCAGGCGCTTGCGGTGTTCAACGGTGTCCTCGCCTTCGCGACAATAATGCCCGCGGTGTTTGCGCAACCGGTCGTTGCGTTCGTGTCGGGCGCATTGTTCGGCGCGACGTTTTTATCGGCGGTGGCGTCGACTACGGCGTTCGTGCGGCATAACCTTCCCGCCGCGCAGTGGACGCGCGGCATCGGCGCATTCACGATCGTGTTCGCATTCGGCCAGATCGTCGGGCCGGTGGTGATCGGATGGATCTCGGACGGCGCGGGACTCGCGCGCGGCCTGATGTACTCATCCGCGATGCTTGCTGTCGGCGCGGTTTTAGCCGCATTGCATAAGCCCTTGGCTAGCACGCGCACATGAAAAAATCGCCCGACGCCTTAAGGCGACGAGCGATCCTTGCGAGCTCGAATCCAACCAGTCAAAAGCGGCTTAGTGCCCGAAGTAAATCGAATGCTGTTGAATCGGCGATGCGGGGGCCATCGTAGCGCGCATGCCTGATGCCGATGTACCGCTTGTCGACGGACCATAAGACTGCGTTTCTACGCCGTTGGCTGCATCAACACGCTGCTGTGCAGCTTGCAAGCCCTGCGGATAATAGTTGTCGTTTGTCGCCGGGTTATAGCCCGCCTTTTCCAGGGTGCTCAATTGGGCGCGAACCTCTGCGCGCGTAACCGGTGCGTTGTCCTGGGCGAAGGCAAAAGTCGGTGCTGCAAGTGCCGATGCAATCAGCAGGGCGGGGATAAGTGACTTGGTCATGATGAACCTCCAGAGTTCTGTTCTTGGACTGCTTCAAGTAGTGCGCTGCAGATCAATTTGTTTATTTGCAAACGCAACCTATGAAACCAGTCTAGGCCCCCTATTGACGTAATCCAACGATAGTTTCGTCGAAAGATATTTGTTGTTTCGGCAACAATAAAGCGGTTGAAACTCAGCGTCGCTTAAGTTTCGGCCCATTTTCGCGGCAATGGTCCGGTGATCACTGGGACGTACGAAAGTGCTCTGCCAGGAAATCGATGAACGCACGAATGCGCGCCGGCTGGTTGCGGCGGCTCGGATAGTAGACAAACAGATCGGCTGGCGGCAGAAGAAACTCCGGCAACACGACTTTCAGGCGCCCGCTTTCGAGGTACTTGGCGAGGTCCCATTCGGAGCGGATGGAGATGCCGTGTCCGTCGAGCGCCCATCCAAGGACGATGTCGCCGTCGTTGCTCGACAAGCCGCCCGGCACTTTCACCGATACCGTCTCGCGTTCGCGCGTGAAGCGCCATACGCCATAGGCATCGTCGTTCTGCCGATGCAGGATGGTCCTGTGGCGCGCGAGGTCGCTGAGTGCGGTGGGATTGCCATGCCGTTGTAAATACGCTGGCGATGCACACAGAAAGCGCCGGTTCGACATGATGCGGCGCGCGTTGAGCCGCGTATCGGGGAGTGCGCCGAAGCGAATGGCGAGATCGAACCCTTGCTCGACGATATCGATAGGCCTGTCCGTCACATCAAGCTGAACTTCGACTTGCGGATAGCGCTGCACGAACGCGGAGACGAGCGGCGCGATGGTCGTGCGGCCAAATCCAAGCGATGCATTCACGCGCAAGATGCCGCGCGGCGCTTCGCGGCTGCGCGATACCGCGTCTTCCATCTCCCGCGTTGCAGCAAGAATGCGGATGGCGTGACGCAAGTAGGTGTCGCCTTCGTCGGTGAGACTCGTGCTGCGCGTGGTGCGATTCACGAGCCTGACTCCCAGGCGTTGTTCCATCAATGCAAGCCGGCGTGTTGCGGCCGGCGGCGTCAGATCGAGCGCGCGCGCGGCCGCCGACAAGCTGCCAAGGCGTGCAAGCTGAACGAAAAATTCGAGATCCGAGGTGCCGTCGTTCTTCACTTAAACTGAATAATCAAATGTGTACCGGTGAAGTGTAACGCGGCGGGGCGCGCGTAAGCTTCGGTTATCGGCTGAAGCACGTGCTAGACCGTTCACTTACACCCGACTTAGACCCGCATTCAGGAGACAGGCACATGAAAATCGTGGAAATTCGCGAGCTGACCATTCCGATCAGTTCAGCCATTCGGAATGCGTATATCGATTTCAGCAAGATGACACTGAGTCTGGTTGCCGTGATCACCGACGTGATGCGCGACGGCAAACCGGTGATTGGCTACGGGTTCAATTCGAACGGACGCTATGGCCAGGGCAAGCTGATGCGCGAGCGTTTTATTCCCCGCGTGCTAGAAGCCGATCCGGATTCGCTGCTCGATGCGACGGGTAACAACCTCGATCCACACAAGGTCTGGGCCGCGATGTTCACCAACGAAAAGCCGGGCGGCCATGGTGAGCGGTCCGTAGCAATCGGCACCATCGACATGGCGGTGTGGGATGCGGTGGCGAAGATCGAAGGCAAGCCGCTGTTCCAGTTGCTGGCCGAGCGTTATGGCAACGGCACGCCGGATCGCAAGGTCTTCGTTTATGCCGCGGGCGGTTATTACTATCCCGGACAGGATTACAGCAAGCTGAAAGACGAAATGCGCAGCTACATTGACCGGGGTTATACCGTGGTCAAGAAGAAGATCGGCGGTGGATCGCTCGACGAGGACCTGCGCCGGATCGATGCCGTGCTGTCCGTGCTGCAGGACGGACAGAAACTCGCCGTCGATGCAAACGGCCGCTTCGATCTGGATACGGCCATCCAGTACGGCAAGGCGCTCTCGCAATACGATCTCTTCTGGTACGAAGAAGCTGGCGATCCGCTGGATTTCGAATTGCAGGCGACCCTGCGCAACTACTACGACAAGCCGATGGCAACGGGCGAGAATTTGTTCTCCATGCAGGATGCGCGTAACCTGATCCGCTATGGCGGCATGCGCGCGGACCGCGATTACCTGCAATTCGACTGTGCGCTGAGCTACGGTCTCGTCGAATACCTGCGCACGCTCGACATGCTCCATCAACATGGCTGGTCCCGTTCACGCTGCATTCCGCATGGCGGCCATCAGATGTCGCTGAACATCGCAGCGGGCCTTGGCCTCGGTGGCAACGAATCGTATCCGGACCTGTTCCAGCCGTTCGGAGGTTTCCCGGACGGCGTGAAAGTAGTCGATGGTCATGTGACCTTGCCCGAACTTCCGGGTATAGGCTTTGAAGGGAAAAGCGACCTGTATGCGCACATGAAGGCCTTGTCGTCCTGAACACACAGGTTGAGCGCAGGTTCAAGGGTTGAGGCCATTCACACACAGCTAACACCAGGAGACTGAAATGCAGAAACCGATCGAGCTTTCCGGCCGCGACATCCTTCGCGATCCGCGTCTTAACAAAGGATCCGCATTCACCGAGGAAGAGCGCCGCAAGTATCACCTCGAGGGACTCTTGCCGCCCGGATCAAGCTCGCTCGAACTGCAGGTGGCACGCACGCATACGGAACTCGCCGCGCTCGACAATGACCTCCAGAAGTACCTGCTCCTCTCCGATCTGCAGGCGAGAAACGAGACCCTGTTCTACGCCACGATCATGTCCGATCCGGCGACCTTCATGCCGCTCGTGTACACGCCGACCGTCGGCGAGGCCTGTCAGAAATTCAATCATATTTTCCGGGCGACGCGCGGCATGTATGTGCCCATCTCGGCGCGCGGCCGCGTGAAGGAGCTTCTCCAGAACTGGCCGGAGAAAGAAGTCCGGTTCATCGTGGTGACGGATGGTGAACGCATCCTCGGACTCGGCGATCTGGGGGTGGGCGGCATGGGCATTCCAATTGGCAAGCTGTCGCTTTACACCGCGTGCGCCGGCGTGCCGCCGCAATATTGCCTGCCGGTCATGCTCGATGTCGGCACGAACAACAGCGATCTGCTCGATGACCCCCTTTACCTCGGCTTGCGGCAGGAACGCGTGCGTGGCGACGAATATCATGCATTCGTGAACGAGTTCGTTGAAGCGGCGCTCGAGTTGCATCCGCAGTGCTGCGTGCAATGGGAAGACTTCGCGAACTTCAATGCCGTGCCGCTGCTTGCGCGTTACAAGGACAAGATCTGCACCTATAACGACGACATCCAGGGCACCGCTGCGGTCGCGCTGGCGGGCATCTTTGCCGCGCTGCATATCTCGAAGCAGAAGCTCGTTGATCAGCGTTTTCTGTTCCTCGGCGGCGGTTCGGCGGGGACCGGCATTGCCGAATTGATCAGCCAGGCAATGGTGCTGGAGGGGCTGACCATAGACGAAGCGCGCGCCCGCAATGCGCTATTCGATGTCAACGGCCTCATGGTGAAATCGCGCACCGACCTTGCTGATTTCCAGAAGCCCTTCGCCGTCGATCACGCGCCGGTAGACACCTTCACCGACGCGGTGAAGGCGCTGAAACCGACCGGCATCATCGGTGTGAGCACAGTGCCCAAGCTCTTCAATCAGCACGTGATCGAAGCAATGGCCGAAATCAACGAACGCCCGATCATCTTCCCGTATTCCAATCCCACCTCCCGCTCGGAATGCACGGCGGAAGAGGCCTACAAATGGTCGTCGGGCCGCGCCATCTTTGCAAGCGGAAGCCCGTTTCCTCCGGTGGAAATCGAGGGGAAGACGTTCGTGCCGGGGCAGGGCAACAACGTCTATATTTTCCCGGCGCTCGGCATGGCCGTGTTCGCCACGCAGGCGAGCCGCGTGACCGATGAGATGTTCATTGCCGCAGCGAAGGCGGTCGCCGAGCAAGTGTCCGACGCGAGTCTTGCGACCGGTTTGATCTATCCGCCGCAAAGCAAGATCTTCGAGGCGTCACTGCATGTGGCCGTGCGGGTAGCCGAATGCATCTTCGATAACGACCTCGCACGCGTGCCGCGACCTGACGACATCACCGCAATGATCCGCGATTGCGCTTACAAGCCGGCTTATACGCTCTAGGCCGGCTGCATCAGGCGAGAGCAGCCCTGATCCGCGCGATCGCATCGATCTCCGGTGCGCCTTTTGCAAGTCGATCGCGCGGGCACCATGGATAGGGCAAGTCCTGCGCCCATTGGAGGATGGGTTCGGCCGTTTCTTGCGGCAAGCTCATCATTTCTTCGATGGTGATCCGCAGCGCCCGCACGCGCCCGGTTTCATCTGCATCTGCCGTCCATTCGTACCGGCCGAACCCGGCGCGCGCCGATCCTGTCTCTTTCTCCGACATGCACACAAGCCAGTCGCACGCGAACATGGTTTCGGCGCCGGGTTTTTCACCGATACAAAACGTATAAACGTTCTCATAACGCACAGCGAATTCGCTGACCAGCACATCGGAGATCGCTTTCGCGCCCTTCACGGCCGGCGGAAACGCGATGTCCCGGGTATTGATTTTCATCGTCAATTCGGCGTCGGCGGCGAACGCCTGGGCGATCAGATGCGGCCGGTTGCCATCCTTAGCGCGAATATAGGTTTCGATGGATTTTTGAAGCGTAATCATGTGAAGTGCCTGCGCGCGAGGGACGAGGCGTCAAGTGTAAGGTCGCGCGAAGTCCGCGCCCCGAAAAGCCCCTGCGCCTTGATGGACAAGGCATCCAGCCCATTGACCACACAACCCCGCGTTACCGGGCGTTGCCGAAGTTGTAGGGAATCACTTCCTCGAACGCAATTTTTCGCGTAGATTTGCGACCGCGAAACAAATGTCATCCCGGTAAAGTAAGAGGAATCCATCCATGTCCACGGCCAAGCGAATCCGCGAAGTGTCCAAGCTGAGCGGCGATTTTCTGCTGCGCTCAGGCAAGCGCAGCAATACCTACTTCGATAAATATCGCTTCGAATCCGATCCGTCCCTGCTCAAGGAAATCGCCGAGGCGATGGTTCCGTTGATTCCACCGGGCACGGAAATCCTCGGTGGCCTCGAGATGGGCGGTATTCCCATCGTGACGATGCTGAGCCAGGCAACCGGCCTGCCCGCGGCGTACATCCGCAAGGAAGCCAAGGAATACGGCACGTGCAAGTACGCCGAAGGTGCGGATCTGACCGGGAAAAAGCTCGTGCTGGTGGAAGATATCGTGTCGAGCGGTGGTGCTATTGCCGATGCAACCGCGAAGCTGCGCGCTGACGGTGTGCCGGTTTCGGTGACGTTGTGCGTGATCGATCGAGAAAGCGGCGGCAAGGAAATGCTGGAAGGCATCGGCATTGAACTGAGGTCGCTTTTCACATTTTCGCAAATCGAAGGCGCTTAAGCTCTTTCCAGCACACTCCTTACGCAGCTTCTTGATCACGTGTCGATTGGCGTGCCCGATATGGATGCTGCCCGGCGTTTCTACGATGCCATCATGGACGCCCTCGGCGCTGCGAAAGTCTACGACTTGCCGCATGCGCTGGGATACGGCGAGCGTTGCACGCCGAAGGATGCGGCGTCGACCTGTCTTGCGGTGTATCTCGACCACGGGCAAGTAACGGATTCGAAACGCCACTGGTGTTTCAAGGCTGCGTCGCGCGAACAGGTCGATGTGTTTCACGCTGCAGGGCTCGCTGCGGGGGGCCGCTCGGATGGTGAACCCGGTTTGCGCGCTGATTACCATGCCGGATATTACGCTGCGTTCCTGTGCGACCCGGCGGGTAATCGCGTTGAAGCGGTTTGCCATCTTCTTGCGTGAGCGGCTGTTCAAGCCTGCGCGCTGCCCGAAAAATAGTTGTATGCGCCGGAGAAATCGTCGTCGGTGATGGGCTGTTCGCCGCTTTTATCGATGATCCTCTTTCCCTGACGTTTGAGCACGAAGCGCGGTCTGCCCGCGCGTGAATCCACGCTGAGATGGGTGATTCCGACGTGGACATCGATCTGCCTGTCCGAATCCGCGCCCGGCAATTGCACGATCAGCGTTGCGGGGGCTGTCAGGAACACCGATACGTGGATACGCGTCGAGAGCGGCGTTTGACTCTGCGGTGGCGTGCCCGCAGCCGAAGCCGGCGGATTCAACCGATAAAAATAAAACAACTGGTCGCGCAAGATCGCCGGTTGGTTACCGGTCTTGAACCACTGAATGTAATAGGCGCTGGCATCGAGGTAAGCCGCGTGCGAGGGCAACTCCCCAAAGCGGTCATCGTAGACATGAGCGCGGCCGGCAGCTCCGGCAGGCATGGGCAAGGGCGCCACATACGTGGACTCGGCCCAGTCGTTCCACGTCACGATCTGCACCCACGACGCATTCGATGCGATTGCCGCCTCCCATTCGGCTGCCATGCCCGAGAAACCCTCCGTCTCGAACGCACGATAATTCGTGCCCGCAGGCAATCCGCGATAGTACGGCGTCACCGGCGCCATGAAGAGCTTGCCATGTGCACGCAGTTCTGGGCCAAGAGACTCGACGGAATCCGCGATCAGCTCCGGCAAACCTGCTGCTCCGAAGTAGAAATACCCATCGGCGGTTCCTAGCCGCTGCACGATTTGATCGGCTGCAACGGGCGTGATGAGTCGCTCTCCGGTCTCGGGGAAAAAGTGCGGCACGAAGAACGCACCAAGCCTTCGTGCGTGGTCTATCAGCGCGGCGCCATTGCTGAATCCTTTGCCTCCGGCAGCGTATGCCGAAAGAACCGGTTTGCCATCCATACGTAATTGCGCTTTCAGACCGCGCGTACTTTCGACTATATCGTCGATCTCGTCCTGCGCGTGGCCATCGGCGGAAACAAAAAGCGTGAAGTCGAAATCAAGGCTCCCGGCCGCTTCATACATGCTCATCACACGTTGCTTGTATTGCGGTTCGCTTCGGTGCCAGCCGCCGCAATTCAACGCGAAGCCATCGATTCCGCGTGCGTGTGCATCGCGCATTTCAGATCGATACGACTCGATGCTCGCCTGTCGTCCGCCCCGCGGCCATGCAACCATGTAATGAGCGAAGACTCGTTTGCGATTTTTGTCGAGACCTGATAACGGCGCAATGGCGCGAGCAGTGATGGGCACCGGCAATGCGCAAGACAGCGACAAGCAAGCGAGTATCAAGCGACGGCGGCTTTGGAGAGGACCTGGATTCACGACGGCGACCAAGAGAAGTGTCGCCGTCATGGTAGCTGCATAGCGCGGCGCATGCTGCTTGAAATTGCCAGGGAAACGAGCTTCGAAACCGACCGTGCAATTGTGAATGAGAATGCGCGCACAACCTTGTCTACGCTACTTCGTCAATGATCAGGTATCCAAACGTATAGAGGGATTCGCGAGATGACAGGATGAAAAAAAGCCCATCGCTCACGATGGGCCAAGCTGCAGTCACTTACACCACTCACAACACGTCTTTGGGAAAAGACGCACCTTCAGTTTAAACGCGCTTGCTGTCCGCTTGGTTGCGGAGCCGCTTACATGCATTACGCGGCGTGACAGGCGTCGAAACAACACGGCGAAGTGGAACGCGGCTTGCGATTGAGCAATGGTGAACACTTTCAGTTCACGGGCAGGCATCTGGGTCAGGCTTACACTTTCAAATTCGTAAGCTTGTACGGGCATACTGCCATTCCCCGTTACTCTATGGAAAACATTATGAAGAAGATCGCTCTCACGCTTACAGTCGCGATATCGACGTTCTGCGCAATTGCTCCTGCGTTTGCCGCTGATAATCATCACCATCGCGAATGCCATAAGGTGAAGGTGCATCACCACTGGGTTAATCGATGCCACTGAGCTGAGCTTCCTGCTAGAAGCCTGGCGCCGGTAAGCCGTTCCTTCGCGGGAACGGCTTTTGCGCTTTATGGAGCGATTAAAGGTGCTGTAATGGCAATAGAATAGGCGCTTAGCGGGAAAACATTAAAATAAGCCTACAGTGTAACTGCGGCGGGTGCACACTTGTAGTTAGCGGAATCTAACGCTGAATGCCCGTTTTTCAGACCGCAGCCTTGAAGGAAGATGGAACCCCGGCGGCAACGCTGGAGATTCCGGCCACCAAGCATGTAAAAAGGTCATGGTGAAATGCCGAATACCATCGCCCGAGCGTTGGAAGCCTTCGAATGTTGAAGAAACCGACCATTTTCTTTCGGCTAAGAGCGGCATTGGCGCGCCACCCGAACGCAATCAGTCTTGGAAGCATTGCATTCTCGATCATCGTGCTCGTCTCTGCGATGGCGATTCTCCTGCAAGCGCGAAACGACGCGACACTTCGTGCAACCGAAAATGCCGACAACCTCGCGCGCGTGCTGGAACACGACATCACGCACACCACCGAACTCACGGATCTTTCGATCCAGGCTGCCGTCGACGGCGCGGAAGACGCGGACGTCATGCAGTTGCCGCCGCGTTTGCGCAACGAGTTGCTGTTCGACCGGTCCGCCAGCGCAAGCCGCTACATAGGTTCTTTCCTGTGTCTCGATGCGCATGGAAAGATCATCGTCGATTCGTCGAGTATCGTGCCGCGTGGTAACAATCTCGCCGACCGTGTCTGGTTCACCATCCACCGCGACAATCCGGGCATTGGCTTATATGTCAGCCGGCCGCTACAGTCGCGTCTGATTCCGGGTGAAGTCGATCTGATGTTCAGCCGCCGCGTCAATCGGCCCGATGGATCGTTCGCCGGCGTGGTCGTCGCGGCGTTCCGGCTGGACTACTTCAAGAACCTGCTGTCTGGCGTTAGCGTCGGGCCGGGCGGCATCATCACGCTGCTTCAGGACGACGGCCATGTGATCCTGCGTTATCCCAACGACGGAACCCGCGTCGACGAGAACTTCGCCGGGCGCAAGAATTTTGAGCGGTTCAAGTCGACGGGCGTCAGCTCGTTCTTCGGTGTATCGAAGGACGGTACCGAGCGGCTTTACAACTTCCGGCGCTTCGAGAAGCTCAAGATGATCGTGATCATCGCGCCAACGAGCCATTACGTGTTCGCGGACTGGAACAGCCGGGCGTGGTACATCGGCGTTGTGACACTGCTGCTGGTCTTCGGGCTGGTGTCGGCGGCGCGGCTGTTATCGGTCGAGTTTCAGCATCGGCTGGAAGTCGAGGCGCGTCTGCGCAACATGACACGGGTGGATGGACTTACCGGACTGAGCAACCGGCGCAATCTCGATGAACGCCTGCTGTTCGAATGGCACAGGTCGAAACGTTCGGACGAACCGCTGGCTATTCTATTCGTGGATATCGACCGCTTCAAAAGTTACAACGATACCTACGGACATCAGTCCGGCGACGACGCGCTGACCGCTGTCGCGCAGGCGATTGCGAAAAGCAGCCAGCGTCCTGGCGATATCACCGCGCGTTTCGGCGGGGAAGAGTTTGTCGTGGTGCTGCCGGAAACGGACAGCAAGGGCGCGACGCTCGTTGCTGCGGCGATACATTGCGCCGTGCACGCGCTTTCGATTGAACATACGGGCAGCGAGCACGGCATGATTACGGTGAGCATCGGGGTTGCATCGACGCAGGCAGACGATATCGCCGATGCGCTCGCGTTGATCAGGGCGGCTGACCGCGCTGCTTATCGCGCGAAGGCCTCAGGCCGGAATCAGACGAGCGTGGCCGGGCCTTATAGCGATGAAGTGCTGATCGGTTAGCCATGCGTGCAGCAACTCAGCTTGCGCGCAGCGTCAGCGCGTCATCTCATTTCAGCAACCCGAACACCGCGACCCCATTCGTCGCGCCGACATAGACCTTCCCGGCTGCGATCATCGGCGTGATGAACTTGTTGCCCGCGCCGAACTGATCGCGCGCGCCGGCCTGATTGCTGTTGTACAACTCATGCGCGAGGTTGGTGGCGTCGTAGGCGTGCAGCGCTGCGACCGTGCCATTTTCCGCCGCCCACACAATGCCGTTGCTGGCGCCGTTCGCCGAAATGGCGGGCGTCGCGCCGGGATAAGGAAACTGCGTCGGGCTCCGCGAGGACGCCGCGGTGGCGAGCAGTGCGTTAGTGACAGGCAGCGCCTTGAGCGCATCGGTCTGTCCGCCGTAATAGACCACGTTGTTGTAGTACGCAGGCGACCCCCAGATACCACCGGCCAGGACCCCGGTCAGCGTTTGCCAGATGTTGTTCGACGTCGGGCTGAACTTGCCCATGTTGTCTCGATCGACCACGTAGATGTTGTTGTCCTTGCCCGCGCCCACCGCCAGATGCTTGACCGTCCCGTTCGCAGTGGTTTGATCGGGCAGCAGCATTGCGCCTCCTGAGCCGAAATCGTTGTCGGCGGCAGCTTGTGCCACGACATCCGACATGGCGAAGTAGTCGGTGACGGCCGGCGTGGCGGTTGCGGACAGCTTGATGAAGGCATCGCCGAGATCACCGTCTGCCGGGAAACCCTGCGCGTTCAGATTCGTGCCGAAGGTGCCGTTGCCATCGATGAAATAAATCGATGTCCCGTCCGACGCCATGCCCGAACCCGCCATCCAGATCGATCCCTGGCTGCCGTTCGGCGTCACGGGAAGCGCGCTGGTTTGCTTGAGCGTAGCCGCGCTGTAGGTCATCAGCCAGCCGTTGTAGCTGCCTGACATGCAGTGCGCTGTCCACCCCATGTAGATGTTGCCGTTGACGAGCGTCAGCGCCGCACGCACCGTGTGCAGGGCCGGATTGAAAGTCAGAACTCCGTTGACGCCTTCTGCGCCGTTGCCTGGATAGGTTGCAGAAATTTCAGTTGGGCCTCCGAACAATTCCGCACCGGTAGCAAGATCGATTGCGTGCAGGCGGTGATGAACGTTGCCGCTCGCGTCCGTGCTCATGGCAACGGCATAGAGCGCGCCGTTCGCACCGCGCGACCGGTCGATGACCGGCGTGGCTGTAATCCCGATCTCCGGCGTGAGGTCCTGGCAACCGGTATCGAGGCTCGGCGTTTCTCCAGCACCGGCCAGCGATTTTTGCCACAGTGCAGCACCGCTGTCGGCGTCATAGGCATAGACGCTGTCGTGCTCAGTGACCACGTAGACGACGTTATGCGTCGCGGCGCCTATCGTCAGGCTGGTGACGAAGAGCGGCTGGCCATCGACCTTGCCGTCAGCGGGAAGGAAGCGCAGTTTGCCGAACGTTGCCGAATTGACATTAGCGAGCGTGAGCGTTGTTTCCGCCAGCATCTGACCGGTTCGCGCGAGGTCGTTGTGATGCATCAGCACGTCCGTTGCAAAGGAGGGGACGGGCGTTGGCGTGGTGGTCGTCGAACCGGAGTTCGTGCCGCTGGACGCGGGCGTGCTGGGCGTGGCGGGGGTGGCGGGTGTCACGGCGGGTGTGGTCGCGGATGGCGCCGAGCTCGCGCCTGGACTTGCGGCGGTTCCGCTGGCACCGCTGGCGCCGCTCGCACCCCCCGCACTGGCCGATGTGGAAGGACTGCCGCCTGAACCGCCGCCACATGAACCGAGGCATACCGCGATCAGCAATCCTGCACAACTCTCGAACAGACGACGCTGACAGACTGCGTAAACAGCGAATTTGGAGTGCAGAGATTTCACGGCGGTTCTCCCGTGGCAGATGGACACCACAGCACGTGATACCCGCATCGTTCTCGCACGAGTTACTCGTTTCTGATCAGCATGACGAAGCGGCGTGTGGTGTCCCCGATCAGCAAGAAAAGCGCCCGACCAGGCGATGATCCTGCCTGCTTAGAAAGGGTTTAGCTCGCCGGTGCGAACGAGGTTTGCAAACCGCGAATATCAGATGAATGACCCGTTGAAGATGCTCGGGAGCAGAGAGAACCGTATGATGAAAAACGAGGCCCAAGCCGGGCTTGGGCGCGACCCACGACCTCATTGCAAACCGGCAACCACAGCGTCGGCGAACCGCTTCAAATAAACAGGCGAAGCGTCGGTGATTGCCCAGAACACCATCCCGTTCTGCCGCCACTTGATCAGTGAATACCCTTTACTCGTCTCGGTGGTCATGGCTGCAGGCACCGCTGCATGACCTGCGGTATCAGGGAAAACATAGAGATCGATAGGGTGTTTGAGGTAGTGATAAATCATGACAGCCACCGGCCGATGATCTACATAGTCAAGTCTTCCACCAACCAATGGAAATCCTTGCGCTTGTGGGTCGACCACAGGAGGTGCGTAATCAATGCGCCCGTTGAACCACGGCTTCACCGTATGCTGGTCGCTGGAAAGCACATCCATGGTCCGCGACGACATCAGCGCCCGCACGTGGCTCGCAACGATCTCCTGTTCGATCCCGTTCGTTCCACCGGGACGTTGAAAGAACATCATCGAGAAGAACACCAGCGCGCATGCGCAGATCCCGGTGATACCCCCGCCGGCGAACAGCAAGCCTGCAGAGCGCATCGGCCAGCGCAACGAGAACCACCGCTTCTTTTCGTGTTGTTCGTTCAGCCGTGCGCGCACCTGAGCGTGCAGCGACGAAGGCGCGCGTTCGTACAGCGATCCATCGCGCAGCTTCCCGGCGAGTGACACGTTGTTTTCAGTTTCCACGCTTGGACTCCTCGGCGCCGGCAGGCGGTGTTTTCACCAGACGAATGGCAGGGTGTTCCGGATTGCCTTGCGCTATGCGCACTGCACTGCACAACAGTCGCCGCGCGCGCGAGAGCCGCGACATGACCGTGCCAATAGGAATGCCCGCAACCTGCGCCACGTCCTTGTAACTCATGTCCTCCAGTTCACGCAGCACGATCACCTCACGAAATTCCACCGGCAACATGGCAAGCGCGCGATGCACGAGATCAGTCTCGTCCTGTCGCACCGCCATCTTCTCGGGGTCGTCGCCGCTTTCGTCGGACCAGCCGGGAAGCTGTTCATCGACTTGCAGCGAGTCGTCGTAGGGCGTGGAGTCCGCCTGATGACGATGCTTGCGCCACTCCGTGAACCACGTATTACGCACGATCGCGAGCAGCCATGCGCGCGGGTTGTCACCGGTATATCCAGCGAAGAAACGGAAAGCCCGCAGGAAAGCTTCCTGCACGACGTCGTCAGCTTCGGTCGCGCTGCCGCTCAACCAGCGGGCGAGGTTATACGCCGCGTCCAGATGCGGCAGCATCACCTGATCGAAGCGATTCGGCGGGGACTTCCCCATCGGCGTTCTCCTGACTACTCCAGCTGCGAAAGGACGCAAGCACTCAATCTAACTTACCGGCGCTGGCATCGATTTATTCCCCGTTACGCGAGTTTGCGGAAAAAATAAACCTGGAATAAGGCAGGGCGTATTGCAGTTCGATGAGCATGGGGCAATCAAACCCATTTCCAACACTACAAGGAACCCGTCATGCCCGACATCACGAAAGATACAGCGGAGCCCGAAACACTCGGCGAACATGGCGCCAAAAGGCGCACCGCGCTGAGCTGCATGGCGTGGGCCGGCGCCGGCATGCTATGGACGCTCAGCGGTGGCGTCCCCGGCTCGAAGCTTTTGGGCGGCACGGCGCAAGCAGCCCAGGTCGACCGTCACGCGTTCAGCTTCGTGCAGGTCAGCGACAGTCACATAGGCTTCAGCAAGGACCCGAATCTCGATCCGGCGAGCACGCTTAAGGAAGCCGTCGACAGGATCCGCGCGTCGAACGAGAAACCTGCATTCATGATTCATACCGGCGACATCAGCCATCTGTCAAAGCCGGGCGAGTTTGATACGGCCGCGCAAATCATCGGCAGCGCGGGACTCGATGTCCACTACGTGCCTGGCGAACACGACGTACTGGTCGACGACGGCAATGCGTATTTCGAACGCTTCTCGAAGCCCGCCGATAAAAAATGGTACAGCTTCGACCAGGGCGGGGTTCATTTTATCGGTTTGACGAATGTGCTGAACATGCGCGGCGGCGGCCTGGGTTATCTCGGCGATGAACAACTTGCATGGCTGAAACAAGACCTGGCGCGCCGTTCGAGCAGCACGCCGCTTGTCGTGTTTGCGCACATCCCGCTGTGGTCGTTGTATCCGCAATGGGGATGGGGCACCGATGACAGTGCGCAAGCATTGAGCATGATGAAACGCTTCGGGTCTGTGACGGTTCTGAACGGCCACGTGCATCAGGTGGCGCAGAAGGTGGAGGGCGACATCAGCTTCTACTCGGCAATGTCAACAGCCTTTCCGCAACCTGTGCCGGGCACGGCGGCAGGCCCCGGTCCAATGAAAGTTCCTGCCGACACGCTGCGCACCTTGCTCGGCGTTCGGTCCGTGAATTACGTGCCAGGTCACATGGAACTTGCCGTCGTCGACACGAGGTTGAGCGTATGAACCTTCTATCTACTCTACGGGTGGTACGGATTGCAACGCTGCTTATCGCAACCAGCGGTGCAACGGGTCCTGCATTTGCCGATGTAGGACCCACGGCCGCGGTCGTCATCGATAATTTTTCGTTCAGTCCCGCGCAGTTGTCGGTGGCGGCCGGAGCGACCGTGACGTGGGAAAACCGCGACGATATCCCTCATACCATCGTCAACGATGCTACGCCGCGCACGTTCAAGTCACCGCCGCTCGACTCCGGCGAGAAATTCTCTCAGGTGTTCGTCAAGCCCGGTACGTATAAGTACTTCTGTTCCTTGCACCCGCATATGACGGGGACGATCGTCGTGAAATAGGCAAGCACGCAATCACGCACCATGCCGCACGCCCACGCGATACCAGGTGACCTGCCTGTACGTTTCGCCAGGGCTCACGATCACACTGCCGGCATCCGGCATGTTGACCTGGTTTGGAAACGCGCCCGCCTGCAGGCACAGGCCGGCGTGTTTGCCGTAGCGCCGGCCATGCCGTCCGACGATGCCATCGAGATGATTGCCCGTATAGAACTGCACGCCGGGTGCATTCGTGCCCATGGTCAGTTCGCGGCCGCTGCCCGGGTCGTAAAGGCGCACCACGGGCCTGTGTGAATCACCGCGTTCGCCCACTACATAACAATGATCAAAACCACCTGCGCGCGACAACTGATCGTGCGGCCAGTCGAGCCGTGCACCCAGCGGGGCGCTCGCGCGAAAATCGAACGCATGGCCCGCGACTTCGGCGCGGCCCTCGGGGATCAGGGCGGCATCGACTTCAAAAAAGGTATCGGCGTCTATGGAGATGACATGGCCGCGGATATCGGCTGTGTCGTCGCCCGAGAGATTGAAGCACGCGTGGTTCGTGAGGTTGACGGGCGTCGGCGCGTCGGACACCGCTTCGTATGCGAGCGTGAGCGTGCCGTCGTCGTCCAGCGTATAGCGCAACGTTGTCGATACCGCCCCGGGAAATCCCGCCTCACCTTCCGGCGATTCATGCGTGAGTTCGATACCGCCATCGACTTCCTGCGCGTCCCATAACGCCCGGTGAAACCCCGCCGCGCCACCATGCAGCAGGTTGCCGCCTTCGTTGCGATCGAGCGAATAGGCCACGCCGCCAAGCGCGAAGCGCGCGTTCTCGATGCGGTTCGCCCAGCGTCCGATCACGCCGCCAAGATACGCATGGCCGGCGAAGTATTCGGCGGGGGTGTCGTGGCCCAGCAGCACGTCTGCCACGCGGCCTGCGCGGTCGGGCGCGTTCCATGAAACCAGCGTCGCGCCCAGGTCACTGATCGCCACGCGCATGCCGTGCGCATTGCGCAGCGTGAACAGCCGGGCGACATCGCCGCCGGGCAGCGCACCCCAGCGTTCGGCGCTTACGCGGACAGAGCCTGGTCGGGCGATGGTAGGCATGGCAGCAAGGTTCATGAAAGAGGGGTCAGCCGGTCTGGTCGCATGGCGCGACGGGCAGCCGCTCCTGATACTCGCGCGGCGTGCAGTCGAGCTCGCGCCGGAATACGGCGTACATGTATTGCAACGACGTAAAGCCACATCGGATGGCGACTTCCGCGCTGGAAAGGTCGTGGCGCGCGAGAAGCTGCTTCGCGACATCGAGCTTGTGGTTAAGGATCTCCTGATGCACCGTATGACCAAGTTCACGCCGGAAATAATCCTCAAGCGAGGAGCGCGATACGCCAACATAATCGGCCACCTGTTCGGTCTTGATGCCCTGGCACGCGTACTGCCGGATGTAGTGGCGAGCACGCATGACATAGGGGCTCGAAACCGGTTGATGGCGTGTCGATTCAAGCACGTTGATGCCGACAGGCGGCACGAGAATCCGTCTGCCATGGAATCGGGCACCGCCCAGCATCTGATGAAGCAGATGCGCGGCGGTTCGGCCCATTTCTTCGGTCCCCTGAATGACTGAAGAAAGCGGTATGCGTGTAAGCGAGCGCGTCAACGGATCGTTGTCTATGCCGATGATCGCAACCTGTTCGGGCACGGGTATGCCCGAAATAAGGCACGCCTGAAGCAAGTGACGCGCGCGGGCATCGGTGACGGCGATTACACCAACGGGCTTCGGCAGACTCTCCAGCCACGATGTCAGTTGCGCACTTGCCTGACTCCAGACCGGCGCGCTGGTCGGCAATCCGCGATGAATATCGGCTTCAAGTCCATCCGCCGCAAGCAGCGCCTTGAATGCCAATTCGCGTTCCTGCGCCCAGCGGTTCTCGGGCGACTCCGGCAGGCTATAAAGCGCGAAACGCTGCAGGCCCGCGCCTATCAGATGGGTGTACGCCAATGACATGAGCTTGGCGTTATCGGTGGCAATGTAAGGCAGGTTGGCCGGATAACATGCGGAGTCTGCATACGATGAACCCACTGCAACCACGGGCAACTGCGAATCGCCGAGCGCTTCGGCCACGGCGGGATCGTCGAAGTCCGCGATGATGCCATCGCCTTCAAAGCGTTCAATCCCGTTAAGCCGGCAGCGGAAATCCTCCTCCAGGAACAGGTCCCACGCAACGCGCGTAGAGAGCAGGTAGTTGCCAATGCCCGTGATCACCTCGCGGTCATACACCTTGTTCGCGTTGAACAGCAGCGCGATCCTGTGCGAAGCCTGAGCGGTCTGGGGTCGTGTCATCGAGCTCCGGACGGGTCTCGCGCCGCATTGCAGCGAGATGCCCGTCATCTCCGTTGCGGCGCAATATGCGCCTCTGTGTTTTGTTCTCGCCGCTTTTTAGCGTTTGCTGATTCTAGGCCTCGTGACAGGTCTGCCGCCAGCCTGATTTCCACTTAGCCCAAGAATCACCATGCGCGCTGGCGGATTTCGCAATTGCCCCGAGGCGGACCAAGCTGGCAGCATGGCGTCACATTAAAAGACGGAGACGCCCATGTCGTATTTCGAACACCTGCCGGCCGTGCGCTATGAAGGCCCTGAGTCCGACAACCTGTTTGCCTTCCGTCACTACGACCGCGACAAGCTGGTGCTCGGCAAACGCATGGAAGATCACTTGCGGCTCGCCGTCTGCTACTGGCATTCCTTTGTGTGGCCGGGCGTGGACATGTTCGGGCAGGGCACGTTTCACCGGCCGTGGCAGCAACCCGGCGACGCCATAGAACGTGCGCATCTGAAGGCCGACGCCGCCTTCGAGTTTTTCGCAAAACTCGGCGCGCCGTACTACACCTTCCACGATACCGACGTCGCCCCCGAAGGCGACAGCATCAAGCACTACGTCAACAACTTCAAAGGCGTGACCGACTATCTTGCGGCCAAGCAGGAAGAGACGGGTATCAAGCTGCTGTGGGGCACGGCAAACCTCTTTTCGCATCCGCGTTATGCTGCGGGCGCTGCAACCAGTCCGAATCCCGAAGTGTTTGCTTTTGCGGCCACGCAGGTTTTTCAGGCGCTGGAAGCGACGCATCGTCTTGGTGGCGAGAACTATGTGCTGTGGGGCGGGCGCGAAGGTTATGACACGCTGCTGAACACCGACCTCAAGCGCGAACGCGACCAGCTCGGTCGCTTTCTCAACATGGTCGTGGAGCACAAGCACAAGACCGGCTTCAAGGGCGCTCTGCTGATCGAACCGAAGCCGCAGGAGCCGACCAAACATCAATACGATTACGATGTCGCCACCGTCCACGGGTTTCTCACGCAGTTCGGTTTGCAAAATGAAATCCGCGTGAACATAGAAGCAAATCATGCAACGCTCGCGGGTCATTCATTTCACCATGAGATCGCGACGGCTTATGCGCTCGGCATCTTCGGCAGTGTCGATGCGAACCGCGGCGACCCGCAAAATGGCTGGGATACCGATCAATTTCCGAATAGCGTTGAAGAGTTGACGCTTGCGCTCTATGAGATCCTGAAGCACGGCGGCTTTAGCACAGGCGGCATGAATTTCGATGCAAAAGTGCGGCGCCAGAGCGTTGCGCCGGAGGACTTGTTCTACGGCCATATTGGCGCAATCGACGTCATTGCGATTGCCCTGGAACGAGCGGCCGTACTGATTCAAAACGACAAGCTGGAGGAATTCAAGAAGCACCGTTATGAAGGCTGGGATACGGAATTCGGCCGCAAGATTCTCTCGGGCGGTTACTCTCTTGAATCGCTTGCCATTGACGCACTCGGACGCCGCGTTAACCCTCAGCATGTGAGCGGGCAACAGGAGTATCTGGAGAACATCGTCAACCGGGCGATTTACGGCTGACGTTCAAGTCTGAAAGCCTCAAGGAAAAACGTTAAAGCGCCCGGCTGATTTCGCAATTGCGTCAGATGCGGATAAAGGCCAGGCTAAGCAAAAATCCAAAGACACAAGCTTTCGTAAAACGACGACCGTGAACACGAATTCGCGGCGCACGCAGTAGATTCCGCCGACGTCTCTTTCTCTCGCACATGCGTGGCCGTGACCGGCTACGCAGGGGATGCATCGGCTAGTCAACCATAAAAAAGGAGTGAGACATGAAGTCTGCAATGCGGAAGTCTGCAATGCGCCGTTCAATTCTGGCCACGTTCGCGTGCGGTGCGATGTTCGCCAGCGTATCCCTGATTCCATCGCTGGCGCATGCCAGTAAGGACAAACCCGAGATAGGCTTTTGTATCGATGACTTGCGGGTCGAGCGTTGGTCACGCGACCGCGACTACTTCGTTGCAGCAGCGACCAAGCTCGGCGCGAAGGTATCGGTGCAATCCGCCGATGCCAGCGAGGCGCGTCAGATCTCGCAGATCGAAAATCTGATCTCGCGCGGAGTCGATGTCATCGTGATCGTGCCTTTCAATTCGAAGACACTTGGCAACGTAGTTGCCGAAGCGCACAAGGCGGGTATCAAGATCGTGTCTTATGACCGCTTGATTCTCGATGCAGATGTCGATGCCTACATTTCCTTCGACAACGAAAAAGTCGGCGAAATGCAGGCGCAAGGGGTCTTCAACGCGCAGCCCAAGGGCAATTACTTCTTGCTGGGCGGCGCACCGACCGACAACAACGCGAAGATGTTGCGTGAAGGTCAGATGAAGATTCTGAAGCCGGCCATCGATCGCGGTGACATCAAGGTCGTCGGTCAGCAATGGGTGCCGGAATGGAGCGCCGCAACCGCGCTGCGCATCACCGAAGATGCGTTGACGGCGAACAACAACAAGATCGACGCTATCGTGGCATCGAACGACGGCACAGCCGGCGGCGCCATTCAGGCGCTTGCCGCGCAGAAACTGGCGGGCAAGGTGCCCATTTCGGGCCAGGACGCAGACCTGGCCGCAGTCAAGCGCCTCGTTGACGGCACGCAGACCATGACGGTGTACAAGCCGCTCAAGCTGATTGCGGGCGACGCAGCCAAGCTCGCTGTCGATCTGGCGAAAGGACAGCCGCCTGCCTTCAACGCCAAGTACGACAACGGCAAGAAGCAGGTCGATACCGTGTTGCTGCAGCCGACGCTCCTGACGAAGGCCAATGTCGATACCGTCATCAAGGATGGTTTCTATACCCAGTCGCAACTGGCTGGCAATTGACACTTGGTGCATGGATGAGCGGCGCGTGAGGGTCTGAAGAGCGCTTCTATAGCGGCCTTCACGCGCAATCACGTCAGGGACATATGCATGGCAAATGCGCTGCTGGAAATGCACGGCATCGTCAAGACGTTTGGCGGGGTGAAGGCGCTCGACGGTATCGACCTGGTGGTGGCGCCCGGTGAATGCGTCGGCTTGTGCGGCGAAAATGGCGCGGGCAAGTCGACGCTGATGAAGGTCCTCTCAGGCGTCTATCCGCATGGAACATGGGATGGCGAGATCCTTTTGGAGGGTGAGCCTTTACGTGCGATGAACATCCGCGATACCGAGAACGCCGGCATTGTCATCATCCACCAGGAACTGATGCTCGTGCCGCAATTGTCGGTCGCGGAAAACATCTTCCTCGGCAATGAAATCACGCTGAGCGGCGGCCGGATGAACTATGCCGCGATGTATCAGCGCGCCGACGAATTGCTGCGCGGCCTCAACATCAGCGGCATCAACGTCGCGCAGCCTGTGATGAACTACGGCGGTGGTCATCAGCAACTGATCGAGATTGCGAAGGCCTTGAACAAACGCGCGAAGCTGCTGATTCTGGATGAACCATCGTCGTCATTGACGGCAAGCGAGATCAGTATCCTGCTCGATATAGTGCGCGATCTGAAGAAGCGAGGCGTCGCGTGCGTCTATATCTCGCACAAGCTCGATGAAGTCGAAGCCGTTTGCGACACAGTCACTGTGATCCGCGATGGCAAGCACGTCGCCACGCAGCCCATGAAGGGTTTGGGCACGGACGCCATCATCGCGATGATGGTGGGCCGCGAAATCAAGAACCTGTTTCCACGGGAGCCGCATGAGATTGGCGGGGTGATTTTCGAGGCCAGGAACGTAACGTGTCTCGACGTCACCAATGCGCAGCGAAAGCGCGTGGACAACGTTTCTTTCTCGCTGCGCAAGGGCGAGATTCTCGGCGTGGCAGGGCTGGTGGGTGCGGGGCGGACCGAACTGATGCAGGCCATCTTCGGCGCGTATCCCGGGGTGAGCGAGGCGGATGTTTATCTGAATGGCAAGAAACTGAAGATCAGGACGCCCGCCGATGCCATCAATGCCGGTATCGGGATGGTGCCGGAAGACCGGAAGCGCCATGGCATCGTGCCGCAACTCGGGGTGGGTCATAACATCACGTTGGCTGTCCTCACACGCTTCGCAAAGGGCGGCCGTATCGATTCCGCTGCGGAACTCGACACCATTCACACCGAGATGAAGCGGTTGTCGGTTCGCGCCGCGACGCCCATGTTGTCCATTGCGAGCTTGTCGGGCGGCAACCAGCAGAAGGCCGTGCTGACCAAGATGCTGCTGACGAACCCCGCCATCCTGATCCTCGATGAACCCACTCGCGGTGTGGATGTCGGCGCCAAGTTCGAGATCTACAAGCTGATGTTTGCGCTGGCGCGGCGAGGGGTATCGATCATCGTCGTATCATCGGAGCTCAATGAAGTACTTGGTGTGAGCGACCGCGTGCTCGTGATAGGCGAAGGCGAACTGCGCGGCGATTTCATCAACGAAGGACTGACGCAAGAACATATCCTGGCTGCAGCCATTGGCGCGCCATCCCAGGCAACCCCTATCCAAGCGAGCGTCGCATGACACCTGACGTGACTTCGTCCCCAAAGCGCAGCACAGCCGGTAATGTGCGCACGAGTTCCGGTCAACGCTTCAGGCAAGTGTTCACGCGCTATAAGCTGCTTGCGCTGCTGCTTGCGGTTGCGGTCATCTGGATCTTCTTTTCATTCCTGACCGATGGCGCGTTCGTCACGCCGCGAAACCTGTCGAACCTTCTGAGGCAGATGTCGATTACCGGCATGCTTGCATGCGGCATGGTCTTCGTGATCATTGCCGGTGAGATCGACTTGTCGGTTGGATCGCTGCTTGGACTGCTCGGCGGCGTGGCCGCGATTCTCGATGTTTCGTATCACTGGCCAATCCAGTTCACGGTGCCCGCCGTGATGCTGCTTGGCGTCGCGATCGGGCTCTTTAATGGATGGTGGTCCACGTATCTGCGGGTGCCCTCGTTCATTGTGGGTCTCGGCGGGATGCTGGCCTATCGCGGCGTGCTGCTCGGGGTGACAGGCGGCTCGACTATCGCGCCTGCATCGGAGCATCTGGTCTTCATCGGGCAGGGATACTTGCCCCGACTGGCCGGCAACGCACTGGCACTGGTCATGTTCGTGATACTCGTTGGGTTGACCGTGCGTCAGCGGCAGAACCGGCAGCGATACAAGCTCGCCGTCGTGCCGCTCTGGCAGGATGGCGTCAAGATAATCGCGGCAGGTCTGGTGCTGGTTGCGTTCGTGACGACGCTGAACCGGTATGGCGGGATTCCGGTGCCTGTACTGTTGCTGCTGGCGCTGCTTGGGATCTTTACCTACATTGCCACGCAGACCGTGTTTGGCCGGCGCATCTATGCCGTGGGTTCCAATCTCGAGGCGACCCGTTTGTCGGGCGTGAATACCAATCGCGTGAAGCTGATGATTTTCGCGCTGATGGGATTGATGTGCGCGCTTGGCGGGCTGATCAACACCGCACGGTTGGCGGCGGGGTCGCCATCTGCGGGGACGATGGGCGAACTGGATGCAATCGCGGCATGTTTTATCGGCGGAACATCGATGCGCGGCGGTTCCGGCACGGTGTACGGAGCGCTGATTGGCGCGCTGGTGATGGCAAGCCTCGACAACGGCATGTCAATGCTCGATGTCGATTCTTACTGGCAGATGATCGTGAAGGGCGGGATCCTGGTGCTGGCGGTGTGGATCGATGTGATTTCAGGGGATCGGCGTTAAGGCGATAACGGGGGCATGCACATGCCCCCGAGCGTCAGGCACTATACGGTCCAATCCAGAATCACCTTTCCGCTCTGCCCGGAAAGCATGGCGGCAAACGCTTGCTGATAATCATCGACCGCAAACCGATGCGTCAGGATCGGCGAAAGATCAAGCCCGCTCTGCAACATGGCCACCATCTTGTACCAGGTCTCGAACATCTCGCGTCCGTAGATGCCCTTGATTTCCAGTCCCTTGAAGATGACCTGGGTCCAGTCTATCGCCATCTCCGCTGGCGGAATGCCCAGCATCGCGACCTTGCCGCCATGATTCATGGCCTCGAGCAGCCCCTTGAATGCACTCGGCACGCCGGACATTTCCAGTCCCACATCGAAGCCTTCCGTCATGTGAAGTTCCGCCATCACATCGCGCAGTGCAGTCTGCGTAACATTCACGGCGCGCGTCGCCCCCATCTTCCGCGCAAGTTCGAGGCGATATTCGTTCACGTCGGTAATCACCACATTGCGTGCGCCAACATGTTTTGCAATCGCCACGGCCATGATGCCGATAGGGCCTGCGCCTGTAATCAACACGTCTTCGCCGACGAGATTGAACGACAACGCCGTGTGCGTGGCGTTACCGAACGGATCGAAGATCGCCGCGAGGTCATCGGAGATTTCCGGCGGGATCTTGAAGGCGTTGAACGCTGGAATCACCAGGAATTCAGCGAACGCGCCCGGCCGGTTCACACCGACGCCGACCGTGTTGCGACACAAATGCCGCCGTCCCGCACGGCAATTACGGCAGAAGCCGCACGTGATATGGCCCTCACCCGAGACGCGATCGCCAATTGCGAATCCGCGTACCTCTTGTCCCATTGCCACGATCTCGCCAACATATTCGTGCCCCACATGCATGGGAACGGGAATGGTTTTTTGAGCCCAGTCATCCCATTTCCAGATATGGATGTCGGTGCCGCAGATCGCGGTGCGCGTGATGCGGATCATCACGTCGTTGTGCCCGACCTCGGGCTTCGCCACGTGCGTCAGTGTCAGCCCCGGTGCGCGTTCCAGCTTGGCCAATGCTTTCATGATGGTCTCGATGTCCTAGATGATGCCGAGTGAACGGCCGACACGCGCGAACGCATCGACGGCGCGATCGATTTGCTCCGGCGTATGCGCGGCGCTCATCTGCGTGCGGATGCGGGCGCGACCCTTGGGCACGACCGGAAACGAAAAGCCGATCACGTAGACGCCTTCCTGCAGGAGTGCATCGGCCATGCGGGACGCAACCTGGGCGTCGCCGAGCATCACGGGGATGATCGGATGTTCGCCGGGCACGAGCGTAAAGCCGAGCGCGCTCATGGCGTTGCGAAAACGCGCGCCGTTGCTGCTTACACGCGAGCGCAACTCGGCGCCTTCGGCGCTGCCGAGCAGTTCGAGCACCTTGAGCGTGGCCGCGGCAATGCTCGGCGTGAGCGTGTTGGAAAACAGGTAGGGACGGGAGCGCTGGCGCAACAACTCGACAATCTCGCGGCGCGCGGCAACATAGCCACCCGATGCGCCGCCGAGCGCCTTGCCGAGCGTACCCGTGATGATGTCGATGCGCGAAAGCACGCCGCAATGTTCAGGCGTGCCACGCCCATGCTCGCCGATAAACCCCACCGCGTGCGAGTCATCGACCATCACGAGCGCGCCATAACGGTCCGCCAGATCGCAGATGCCGGCGAGATCGGCAATGATGCCGTCCATTGAAAACACGCCGTCGGTTGCGATCAGCTTGAAGCGCGCGCCGGCTGCGTCGGCTTCACGTAGCCTGGTTTCCAGATCGGCGAGATCGTTATTCTTGTAGCGATAGCGCTTTGCCTTCGACAAACGCACGCCGTCGATAATGCTCGCGTGATTGAGTTCGTCGCTGATGATCGCGTCGGACTCGTCGAGCAAGGTCTCGAACAAGCCGCCATTGGCGTCGAAGCAACTCGAGTAAAGAATGCAGTCGTCCGTTTGCAAAAACGACGCCAGCGCCTGTTCGAGTTCCTTGTGAACGCTTTGCGTGCCGCAGATGAATCGCACCGAGGCCATGCCGAAACCATCGCGGTCGAGGCCTGCTTTCGCTGCTTCGATCAGGCGCGGATCATTGGCCAGGCCGAGATAATTGTTGGCGCAGAAGTTGAGCACTTCGTCGCCGGCGGCGAGCTGGATATCGGCTGATTGAGGACTGGATATGACGCGCTCGGACTTGTAGAAACCGTCTGCGCGGATTTGGTCGAGCGTATTGCGTGCATGTGCAATATACGGATCATGCATGGACTGGTCTCCTGTGTAATGCGAGGTCCGCTGGGCTACTTGTGATGGCTTTGCGTCCAATGGCGGTTTGTTGCGCTAAGCTTCTTGATCAGGCATCAGCTTAGCTGATTTGATCGTGATCCCGAACAGCATTTTGCGGCGGCCGAGCGCCTGAATGCGCCGGCAGAAAAATACGGTGGTGTTGGGCGACAGTATCTGGCACGGCTAGCCGCCCGCCCCCGACCTTAAACTGCCGCGATCATTCCCTGGCCCGCATCCTGGTCCGTCGCGATCGGCGATGCGTCGGCGCAAACCCGGTTACGCCCCGAGTCTTTCGCCCGATAAAGCTGCGCATCCGCCGCTCCGATCACGCTGTCCTCGGTCACGCGCGCTGTGCTGCGTGCACAATCCACGACCACCACGCCGAAGCTCGCGGTAGCACGTATCTCGCGTCCGTCCCATGCTTTCGACGCAGCCATTTCGAATGCCTGCCGGATGCGTTCTGCGAGCGCCGTGGCGCCGGCAATATCGGTTCGCGGCAACAGCAGGACGAATTCTTCTCCGCCATAGCGAATGACGCTGTCCACGTCATGGCGTGTGTGCGCGAGCAACAAGGCTGAAAATGTCCGGATGACTGCGTCGCCGGCGGGGTGGCCGTGACTGTCGTTGATCTGTTTGAACTGGTCGATGTCGCACAGGACCACCGCGAGTTTCGACCGGGTTTCGCGTGCTCGCTGGAGTTCCGCGTTGAACAGCACGTCGGTGAGGTAGCGCCGGTTGAAACAACTTGTCAGGTAGTCGCGAACCGACAGATTCCTGAGCAGCGCGTGCTGGCAGAACTCGTCGCGTGCGAGCCGGTTATGGCGGCGGGCAGTGACGTAGCCGAGGGCGTTGGTAAAAACGAGCAGCATGGACGAAGTCAGCAGCGACGACGGATCGAGCATGCGCGACGCCGAGGAAATGGCGATAAATGCAAACGTCGCCGCCACGCTGATCGCGAGAGCGTAGACCAGCTTGTTCGGAATGAAGTTGTAGGCGACGATCAACATGATGCACATGGACATCTCGTGAACCGACATTCCGCCCGACCGCAGCCACGTGATCAGCATGAAGACCGCGAAGCCGACGATTTCCACTACGCTCGCCGCCGCACGCAGCGCGGGGACGGAATTGCGCTGTGCGCTTGCGGCACGCAAACAGATTGCGCAGGTCAGTCCGACCAGGCAGCGCGCCAAGAACAGCAGGAAAGCCGCCCGGGAATAGCCAAGGGCGCCGACGTCGGTGATGGCGAAGGCGATATAGAAAAGGCTGCAGAAAACGAGCGTCCGCACGAGCGCAGTGTGGTGCGCGACGCGCTGATAACGCTGGAACTCGTGTTCCACCGACGCGTCTTCGAACTCCGACCATAGCCTGTCAAGTTTGAAATTCGTCCCGGCGTCAAACCGTGAAATTTCGGTCAGTTCTGCCATCTCTCGCCATTTTTTCGATGTCGCCGTTTGGGGCAACATGATAAGTCATTTTTATCGTGCGCAAGATAGCGCGCATTGGGATGCAATTATCAGTACGCGAGCGGCCCGATTGAAGGTTTTTATTAGAAGTCGGCCTAGCCGGAAATTAACCTATCTCAAAATACATTAAATTAACTCATGTGCAGCGCGTAAGCTGTCACATGAACAATAGCCTGCCGACCGATACGCTCATCTCTTGTGAAAACGAGCCGATTCAAGCCCCTGGGAGCATCCAGCCGCACGGGGCACTGATCTGTTTCGCCTCGGACGGCCGTGTGCTGGCACGCAGCAGCACGGCCGAAATATGGCTGGGTACCTTGCCCGGAATTGGCGAGGCGCTGACTCCGCGCTATCTGAACGCCTCAGCACGCATTGCGATCGATGCCGCCCTTCAAGACCCCAGCCACGCCGGCGACAGCGTCGAGTGGGAAAGAAGTGACGGCATGCGATTTGACCTGGTCATGCATTGGTCCGACGATAACCTGATGGTCGAGTGGGAGCATATCGCCGACCAGACCGTCATGCTGGCGCATTACGCAGCGCTCGCCCGGAGCACGATCCGGCGTTTGCAGGAGCGCAAGTACACATCGGTCAACGAAGTGCTGCAGGCCGCGGCGGACACCGTCAGGGTCATGACCGAATGCGACCGGGTGATGGCGTACCGGTTTCTCGCGGACGATAGTGGAGAGGTCATTGGCGAGTCGCGTCGGGAAGACCTGGTGTCGTACCTGTATCAGCGTTTTCCCTCCGGCGACATCCCCGCACAAGCGCGCCGGCTTTATGTGCTGAGTCCGATCCGGCAGATCTCCTCGGTCAACGCTGTCGCTGTGCCGATGGAACCCTTGTTGAATCTTGAAACGAATCGCCCTTACGATCTCAGCCACTCCGTCTTGCGCAGCGTGTCGCCGGTTCATATCGAATATCTGAAGAACATGGGCGTTGCTGCTTCAATGAGCATTTCCATTGTCATCAACGAGCGCCTGTGGGGCATGATCGCCTGCCACCATATGAGCGACCACCGCGTTCCTCATGCAATCCGGCTGTCGTGCATCTTGTTCATGGAAGTGGTGACCATCCTGCTTCAGCAACTCGAACTCGAACAACGCGTCACGGCCGAGCAAAGCGTGCGGGTCCTGGGTGCGGAAGTGGCCTTTGCGATGCGGCAAGCCGACGATCCCGTCGCAGGTCTGGTGGCCGCAGCAAGCGGCATTTCGGCAATGATCGGAAGCGATGCGGTGGCGATTGTCGTCGATGGCCAGACCGTGATGCTCGATGCACCCTGGCTCGTCGATAAAGCGGCGCTCCTTGGTATTGCGGAGCACATGCGCGAAGCGGGTTCCGACTTGATCGTCATTGAATCGCTCGCCGACACGCAGCCGCACCTGATCAGGCCAATGACACCAACGGGCGTTGCCGCGGGACTGCTTGCCATTCAAATGAACGGCGACGCGCGCATCACGATCATCTGGTTGCGCAACGAACTCGTGCAAACGATCAACTGGGCGGGTGCGCCGGACAAAGTGGTCTCGATGGGGCCGAACGGAGCGCGTCTCACGCCGCGCGCTTCGTTCGAATCGTGGAAACAGGTCGTGACCGGACGTTGCCGCGCCTGGACGGAGACCGACGTTTTCGCCGCGCGCGAACTCAAGTCTATTTTGCAGGACGTCGCGCTGCAGCGTTTGCGCGACGCGGATCGCTCCCGGATGATTTTGTTGGCCACGCTCGCTCACGATTTGCGCGATCCGCTGCAATCGGTGGATCTGGCGGTCCAGCTCATGCGCAGCGGTCTGGCAAGCGTGCAAGACGCGGCGCAGCGTGTGGAGGGATCGACACGGCGAATGCAATCGCTCATCACCTACATACTCGATGTCAGCCGCATCAGAGCGGGCATGGGCCTGATCCTCGAGCGCCGGAAAACGCCGCTGACCGAATCATTGAATGCGACGGTCAATCAGCTTCGCCAGACTTACCCGGGCATCACCATAGAATATGCATGTCCTGAACTGGGCGATGCCGAACTCGATGAAGACCGGTTTGCGCAAGCCCTCGGGAACCTGGTCAATAATGCGCGCCAGCATGGGGACATGAGCGAACCGATCCGGATTACCGGGGCGCTGAATGGCGTCCTCAGAACGATTGCAATTCGCAACCGTTTGTTGCGCAAACAGACGGTGTCGTTTGCGCGACTGGTGGATCCCTTCAAGAGCGGTGCGCTTGCCAGTCCGAACAACAAGGGCGGAATGGGCCTTGGCCTCTACATTGCCAATGCCATCGTCAGAGGCCATGGTGCAACGCTCGATGCAGTCTTCACCGATAATGAAGCGTGTTTCACCGTGACGATTTAGCCTTGCAGGAGGACGGCGGCCCATGAATGACTTCATTTTGCCGCCGCAGGAAAATCGCGCGAAGCTCTGGCGCGAGCCGTCGTTGTTCAATACAGAGTTCCTGCGCGCGACCTATCCGACGCATACCTTCCCGCAGCATTCCCACGACGAATACGCGCTTGGTTTTATCGAACGTGGCGCGCAGATGTTTTCCGAAGGCCAGCGCGAGCGCACGGTCATGCCGGCCGGCACGATCTGCGTGATCAACCCGGGCCAGTTCCACGAGGGCGGCCCGGCGACCGAGGGCGGATGGGACTATCGGATGATCTATCTGCCGCGTTCGGCACTGGCGATCATCCTTGGTATTGAGGGAGCATTGCCGGAAAGTGCCTTACCGTATTTCAATGACCCTGTAATCGACGATCCCGCCTTGGTTCGCGTGATGCGGGCAGCGCATTCGTGCTCGGAATCACCGGACGTGTCGTGGCTGGAAAAAAGCACCCGGCTTACGCTGGCGCTTCGCCAGCTCGCGTCGCGCCACGGACAGGGCGAGCGGCCTGGCTTTCTGCCGGGCGCCGCGTCTGGTGCAGTCACGCGTGCGCGGGAATATATCGACAGTTGCATTGAAGCGAACCCCACACTCGATGAAATCGCCACTGCAGCCGGCCTGAGTTCCTTCCATTTGTTGCGTCAGTTCAAGCTTGCTGTCGGCTTGCCGCCCCACGCATATCTGATGCAACGGCGCGTCGATCAGGCAAGGCGGTTGTTGCTCAAAGGTCACCCGCTTCGCGAAGTGGCGATCAGGGTCGGCTACGCAGACCAAGCCCATTTCAGCCGTGAATTCCGCCGCTTCTATGGCGTCTCGCCAAGCACCATCCGTTAAATAAACCGCAAGATTCTTCAAATCGCATCGTCAGCCTGCGTCCATGATGGGAATGCGGTTCAAGCCCGTATTTTCAATCACTAGCCGAGGTAACAAGATGCCGTTAGTCAGAGTCGATTTGTCCAGGGATGCATCCCCGGAAGTGGTCAGTGGCATCAGCGATGCCATCTACGAAGCCATGATCACCGTGGCGAACGTGCCCGTGCACGACAAGTTCCAGGTATTTTCGCGTCATGCCGCGAACGAAATCATTTACCCGAAAGAGGGATATCTCGGTGTGAGTTATACGCCGGAGATCGTGTTGATCCAGGTGACATGGAATGCAGGACGCAGCATTGAAGTGAAGAAAGCGTTTTATCTTGCGGTGGCGAATGGCATCCATGAAAGAACCGGCCTGCGAAAGGAAGACATCTGCATCAATCTGGTCGATGTCAACCGCGAGGACTGGTCGTACGGCAACGGAGAGATGCATTACGCACCGAAATAGCGGCCGATCTGGCCGCGAAAACCATTTCGGGCGGCGTCTTAAATCCGGGTTCAATCGAACAACCGGATCAACGATTGAAGGTGGTGTGACCATGAACCCCGCATATCCGGCATTCGCTTTATTGGGTTTGATATGGGGTACGAACTTTCTGTTCATGAAATGGGCAAGCGTGATGATCACGCCCGTGCAGATCGTAGCGTTGAGGGTGCTTTTCGGTTTCGTACCGCTGCTCGTATATGCGCTTTTGTCGCGATCCCTGAAATGGCGCCACGCCCGGCATGCCCACCATTTTGTCGTCATGTCCGTATTGGCCACGGTGGTGTACTACTATGCGTTTGCCAAGGGTGCATCGTTGCTGCCGTCGAGCGTGGCCGGCATGCTGAGCGGCGCCATACCGCTGTTCGCGTTCGTATGCGCCTGGGCCTTGCTTCGTGCTGAACGTCCGACAGGGCGCATGATCGCGGGCGTGGTCTGTGGATTTGCCGGTGTCCTGCTGATCGCCCGGCCATGGGCTGCATCTACTTCGGCCGTGAGCTTGCCGGGCGTGCTTTACATGATTGCGGGCTCGATGAGCGTAGGGTGTTCATTTGTCTATGCGCGCAGGTTTATATCGAAACTTGACATATCCCCGGTCGCGCTTTCCACCTATCAGATCGGGCTGGCACTGGCCATCATTGTGTGCGTAACGGATTTTCGCGGCGTCGCTCGAATCGCAGATGACCTGCGGGCGTTGACCGGCCTCGTCCTCGGCTTGGGACTGCTCGGGACGGGCGCGGCATATATTCTTTATTACTTCATCGTAAGGAGGCTGGGTGCGATCGCCGCGTCAGGCGTCACCTACATTCCGCCGGTCATCGCACTTCTAATGGGCGTGTGGTTCGCACATGAATCCATCAGGCCCCTCGATCTGGTCGCGATGTCGTGCGTCCTCGGCGGAGTCTATCTTTTGCAGACAGGACGGCGCGTGCCTGCAGTCGCTCGCGTGATCAAGGAAGTTTGACTGGCCGGGAGACCCTGCTGCTTCAACCGGGCATGCCGTCATGCTCGCCGAGCGTTCTCGTGGGCCAGTCCACCCAGCGATCCGGGCGCGCACGTTCGTAAGCTTCGTTAAGCGGATAACGTATGCGGTTGTCGTCGCGCGGACGCTCGCCTATCACCATCAGCCTGACTTCCTCTTTTGTGTTGTTGATAAACGTGTGGCAGATCCCGGTCCCTGCCGGGAATGCAACAGAATCGCCTTCTGCAATGGCGTGCAGCACGCCGTCGATCCAGACATCCGGCTTGCCTTCGAGCACGTACACAAACTCCTGCTCCGTACTTTCAGCGTGCGGATATGACGTCCGCCGTCCCGGCAGGAGTCTTACATGATGAATGCCAATACGCGTGATGCCGAGTGCATCGGAAAGGGGCGCGTCGAGCGCCATGCGTTCCGTGTCACCGCGATACACGTGCGCCTCGGCTTCTTCCAGTTCGGTCCAGTGTTTGATGAATTCAGGTCGGCTCATTCTTTGTTTTTCCTGTGGGGGAAGAATGATGATACCGGTTGAGGAGCAAGCGGAGTGGGGCAATCAGCGCATTGCTTCCTGTTCACGTACGTTGGTTTAGCCAGGCTCAGCTACCATGATTTCGTACGTATATAGCGTACACGCTATATACGCAGTTTTATCGAGGCGCTTGTCGGCCAACCAGTCCATCGAGGTTTTCCCGATAAATGTGCACGTGCAGCAAACTATCACCAAAAAATGGCACTTGTGCACCAAAAAAACAATACGAAAACTTCTTGGAAAAAAATAATGTGTACGCTAGAGTTAGTCCATCAACTTAGAGCACTAAGTAAATCTCGACGTGGTCCTGAGGCAGGTGCTTCGAGTTCTGAAAAACATATTTAAAAGACAAGGCCACCAAATCGGCCCAATCGAGTGGGCAATGACAAGCCCGTTCCAGGCAATATGTTTAGGCATACATACGAAGCTGGAAGCAGTTTTCCTGCACATTTTTTTTGTTCGATCTTTTTACAAAACTCTGGAGATGGCAATGTACGACGTATTCCAAACCGACCGACTGATCGATACGTGGCTGGCAGAAGACATCGGATACTGCGACCTGACCGCTCAGGTCATGATCGAGGCGAATGAAACGGGCGCCTTCTACATGAACGCCCGCGAGGACCTGATCGTGTCAGGCATCGACGTGGCGGCCCGTGTGTTCAAGCGCTATGACCCCACGCTGGAAGTGGCGGTGCGTGTCAGCGACGGCGACCGGCTTAAAAAGGGCGCTGTCATGCTCGATGTGCGCGGCAACGCGAGGAGCGTACTGACGGCGGAACGTACGGCGCTCAACATCGTGCAGCGTATGTCGGGTATCGCCAACCTCACGGCGGAATACGTGAAAGCGGTGGAAGGCACGCGCGCTCGCCTCATCGATACGCGCAAGACCACCCCGGGGCTTCGCATGCTGGAGAAGCATGCCGTCACATGCGGCGGCGGCCTGAATCATCGGCTTGGACTCGACAATGGCGTGATGATCAAGGACAACCACATTGCTGTATGCGGTGGCATTGCGAAAGCTGTGCAACGGGCGCGCCGTCAACTGCCTGTGCTGACGAAGCTCGAAGTGGAATGCGACCGGCTGGAACAGGTTCAGGAAGCGCTCGATGCCGGCGTGGACGTCATCATGCTGGACAACATGTCGGTGCAGGAGATGTCGAAGGCTGTGGAACTCGTCGGTGGCCGCACGAAACTGGAAGCATCCGGTGGCATCAACCTCACGACCATCGGCGAAATTGCGAAGACGGGCGTGGACTATATTTCCACCAGCAAGATCAACCAGGCTTCCTTGTGTGTGGACATCGGTCTGGACGAAGCGGAGTAATCGCGCCATGTCCGACGGAATCTTCTTTTTTGTTGTGGGCCCGAGTGGCGCCGGCAAGGACTCGCTTATCGATGCGGTGCGTGGTACAGACCGTCCGTTCGAGATTGCACGAAGGGTCATCACCCGGGCTCACGGTTCGCCGGGAGAAGACCACGAAGCGCTGGGCGAAGCCGAGTTTTCCGCGCTGGAACGTCAGGGCGGATTCCTGATTACGTGGTCCGCGCATGGCTTGAAATACGGTTTGCGCCGCGAATTGCTCGGTGTCTTGGCGCATGGCCGCCACGTCATTGCCAACGGATCTCGCGCGATGGTCGAGGCGCTTCGCGCTTGTGTTCCGAATCTGGTCGTCATCGAGGTGAGTGCACCGGTTTCCGTGCTCGCCGAGCGCATTCTCGCCCGGGGCCGGGAAACGCCGGAAGAGGTCCGGCAACGCGTGATGCGCAAGGTCGAACCTTTCCCGGCGGACGTCGAAGTCGTCAGGGTATCGAACGATGGAACGCTGGAGCAGGGCATCGAACGTTTCATCATGGCGCTTGATCGCGCGACGCAACCGCCTGCGCGGAGCTTGGCCGCGATGAAAGCCAAGCTTGCCGGCGATGCGCTCAATGAAACCCAATACGGCGCGGTGCTCGATGACATTCTCGCGTTGCGCTATTCCGATCGCGATATCAACGCCTTTCTTCTGCAGGCATCTCAGCATCTGAGCGACCCTGAAGTGTTGGCTCTTGCAAAGGTGCGCGCACGGCTGTCACCCCGCATCGAATGGAATGAACCCATGCTCGTTGACAAGCATTCAATGGGCGGCATTCCCGGCAGCCGCATCACGCTGATTGTCGTACCGATCGTCACGGCGTTCGGCCTCGCGATGCCGAAGACGTCGTCACGTGCGATCACGTCGGCAGCAGGCACCGCGGACGCAATGGAGACTGTCGCCCGAGTCGACCTCACTCGGGCGGACGTGCAGCGGTGCGTACAGGAGGCGCGTGGCTGCATTGCATGGAACGGACGCCTGAATCATTCAATGATCGATGACCGGATCAACGCATTCACCCGGGCGTCGGGACTCGATTCGAACCGCTGGTCGGTCGCATCCATCCTGTCGAAGAAATGGTCGGCTGGCTCCACGCATGTGATCATCGATTTGCCTTACGGCCCGCGTGCCAAGCTGAAAGATGAAGCCGAGGCCCGCGCGTTAGGCCAGCTTTTCGAATACGTCGGCACAGGCCTGGGCATGCACGTCAAGGCCATGGTGACCGATGGCCGGGGGCCAGTCGGGCGCGGCGTGGGACCTGCGCTGGAAGTGCGCGACGTCAGACTGGTGCTGACCAACGCGGCAGATGCGCCCGCCGACCTGCGGGAAAAGGCGCTGCTGTTTGCCGCGGAGATTCTCGCCTGGGCACCGGGCGTGGAAACAGTGGTGCAGGGGCGGGAAGTGGCTGAGTCCCTTCTTGCTTCGGGACAAGCGCTGGCGTCGTTTGAACGCATTATCGATGCACAAGGTCGCCGGGCACATCCGGTCTCGCCCGGCAAACGCGTGCGCCAGATCGTGGCGCAGCGCAGCGGCGTCGTTACGAGTGTCGACGGGTGGGCGATTGCAGGCGTGGCGCGCGCAGCGGGCGCGCCGGACGACCTGAGCGCCGGCGTGGACTTGCTCGTGTCTGTCGGACAGACCGTGGAAGTCGGCGATCCACTGTTCCAGATCCACGGTGATGACGCCGAACACGTGTCCGCTGCGGCCCAGTCCGCCAATGGCCTTTCTACGCACGTTATTTCCGCGGAACGGCTCGCTCGCTCCGTCAGCATTTCTGCATGATCCCTCGAATATTGGGGACGTGAATCCAGTTTCTTTTGGTTTCCTATAATCCGTGTGACCGTTATCACCTGGAGTGATTAAATGCCAAATAAGATCGGCAAGTTGCGGTGGGGGATTGTTTCGATGCTGGTCGCTCCCATCACCTTCGTGATGACGCTGGATCGGGCGGCCATGACGATTGCGGCGCCTACCATTCAGAAAGAGCTGGGCCTCTCGCTGGTCGAGATGTCGGTCATCCTGACTGTGTATTTCTGGGCCTACGCTCTGGGGCAGGTTCCTGCGGGTCGTCTGGCCGAGCGGCATGGTTCACGCAAGGTTCTGGCGGGAACGAGCGCGCTGTGGTCTTTCATGATGATCCTGACGCCGCTGGGAACGGGGTTCAACTGGCTCGTCGGTTGCCGGGCCTTGCTTGGCGGAGCGCAGTCCGCTGACTGGTCGAGCGGCGTGCTTGCAGTGAAGCGCTGGTTTCCGAAGAGTGAACGCGCAAAGGGGAATTCCTTTCTTCTTGGCGGCCTGTACCTCGGGCCGATCGTCTCCGCGCCGCTTACCGCGTGGATGATCCTGCAATTCGGCTGGCACTCTGTCTTCTATGTGTTCGGCGCAATAGGCATCCTGCTTGGCGTTGCATGGTGGTTTGGTTATCGCGATGTTCCCGCAAAACATCCTTTGATCGGTACTGAGGAGGCGGCTTACATTGCGGCGGGGCAAACGGAATCCGAAGTCGCGACGAAGGGCGTATTTTTGAAGTGCCTGAAGCATCCTCGTTTCTGGCTGTTCGGCATCCAGTACTTTCTGCTGGTCTTGATCCAGAGCTTCTATACGACCTGGCTGCCTACATACCTGATGCGTGCACGAGGACTGTCGCTCAAGTCGATGGGGTTCGCTGCATCGCTGCCATGGATTGCGGTATTCGTGGCGGTGTTTGCAGCGGGTATCGTTTGCGACAAGATATTGAAGCGAACTCAATCGGTGTGGGCGGCACGTGTGCCGGTTGCAATGGCGGGCTTCCTTGTCAGCGCGGTGACGCTGTGCCTCGCATCATTCGCTGTCAACATTGCTGCGGTCATCGGGTTCTTGTGTTTGTCGTTTGCTGCGGTGGGATTCGTGCAGGTCGTCGTGTGGTCCGCCACGCAGGACCTGAGCCGGAGCTTCACGGGCGTGATGTCGGGCTGGACCAACCTATGGGGCGCTGCGTCGAACGTGGCGGGGCCCATGAGCGTTGCGCTCATGGTCAAGCTGACGGGAAACTGGGCGAGCGCTCTGGTTGTCATCGCGTTGGCGGCGGGGCTGGGGACCGTGCTCTGGTTGTTCGTTCATCCGGAGAAACCGTTGTTCGATGCGCCTCCGGCGGAGCCGGCGCCATCGACGAGCAAGGGGCTTTCATCGGCGATAAGTGCCGAGGCTTCGGAAGAAGTCCCTTCATGATGGTTGGTAACGCAGGGCTCACAACTTCGGCCAGACCACCTCGAGCTCGAGCGCGATCGAACGAGCCAGCCCTTCCAGATCCGGGAACAACGACGCGTTAGTGATGTTCATCCGGTACAGCGAGCGCATTCCTTCGTCTCGCACCGAGAACGGGATAACGATCTTCCGGACCAGATCGTCGTCACTCGCGTAATGATCGAAGATCTTGTCGAGCGGTTCGTGCAGCAGGCCCGGCACCATGAACGTTCCCGCTTGAGCAATCAGCCGCCGGTCCATCTCGGTCGGCTCGCCAAACCAGATGATCGGGTTGGTATCGGGAAGAAAATACTTTTCGAAGTTCCCTGCTCTGCGGGGATCGATCATGTCGCGCGTGAGATCGGGCGCCGTTTTCGGTATTGCGCGGTCAGTGTAGAGAGCAGGCGTATTCACTGCGTAGACGGCGGACTCGCCAATGGCGCGTTCCAGTGCGAAGAACGCTGCTACGTAGGGAGATTTGGTGAAATCGAGCAGCCTTGTCGGCGCGCCATGATGCTGCATCAATCCAAGGCATCGAAGGTCATCTGACAGCACGCGTGCATCGGCAATGTAAGTATGCGCCTTGCGCCGGAAGATGCGTATTGCCCGCTGTTCCTGTACACGCCAGTTGGATGCGTTGTGAACGAACGATGACAAGTAGCGTGCGAGCGAACTCTGCAATAACCAGTTGGCGTCCTGCTGGCCTCGAAACGCCCAGCCGTCGAGTTCCAGACTCAGGTCGGTGAACTCTTGCCAACTGGAGACCTTGATCGTTTCCAATTTTATCGATTCCTTTGAGTTGCGATTCGGGAGGCGCTGCAGAAGCTATTGTAGGTACGGAAGATTGCGGGGAGCTGACTAGTGGATGTAGCCATGCCGGCTCAAGGTAAGCGTAGCACGCAAGTCAGCGTACCAAACTCTTTCGAAACACGGGCTTCGACGTACGGGTCATGCGTCTGCCGGCTTGCACCGGCTTAAGATCAATCAGCGCGTGGTGCATGGTAGGTGCTGGAAAGCTTGGCGACATTGGTCGAGTTTGCCAAAGCATGGTGAAATCACGCCTAACGTAATTTTGCCACCGAAGGCCGATCGATCACATGCCTGTGCCAAGTGACTTCTCCAACCCCATCGAGCTTGTGGACCCGGATCTCGTGCCTCGACCGGTTGTGACCTTCAGTGCCGGCGGTTCGGTTCGCGTCGGTGTCAGTCGTCACGAAACGGCTTTTCATTGTCACTCCAGGGGCGAATTGCTTGCGCTGCACCGTGGCGTACTCACGTGCGAGATGGAAGGCGGCCTGTGGCACGGGGTCTTCGGTCCAGCAGGTTGCGGACGACCTCGGTTATGAGAGCGCCGGCAGCTTCGTCGCCATGCTTCGCAAGGCGTTCGGGACCTCGCCAGGACGCTATGCGGCGCAACTGCACATACAGCGCGCTTGCGGTGCGAGTCGCAATTTCATTCGCTCGCTGCCGCTCGACCCCGGCATTTCCAACCTCTTGATGTTTCCAATCCAATGCCCGCTCGACGCCTCACTCGCTTGTTGACGATCGCTGCGGCATTATGCGCGGGTCCGCTTGGGGCAGAACCTCTGCATTTACAGGAGTACCTCGCAATGCATGGGCGCGCCGCAGATGAACACATCCCATACGGTCCGGCTCCGTCGCAATTCGTGGAGCTATTTCGCGCCCCTGGCAGCGGTCCGTTTCCTGTCGTTGTGCTGCTTCATGGTGGCTGTTGGGCGCATCAGTATGGCGGCTTGCGGCAGATCGCGCCTCTCGCCAGTGCGCTCGCGGAGAAGGGATGGATGGTGTGGAACATCGAGTATCGCGGCATCGACGAAGCGGGTGGCGGCTTCCCCGGGACGTATCTCGACGTTGCGCAGGGGCTGCAAAAACTTTCGGACGAAGCGGCGCGCTTGAACATCGACCTTTCCCGAATGGTCGTGGTCGGACATTCAGCGGGCGCGCAGCTTGCGCTATGGGCTGCTGCAAGAAATCGCATTGCCCCGGACAGTCCGCTTCATTCGGCCAACCCGATCCATCTGCCAACTGTGATCGGGCTTGGCGTGCTGCCTGATCTTGGAGATGCAGACGGTATCAAGCGAGCATGCGGCGCAAACGCCGCGGTGCTGACCGGTAAGCCGCGACCCGGCCGCACGGATGTATTCGCCGACACCTCGCCGCAAAGCATGCTGCCCATCGGCTCCACGATGATCCTGATCAACGGCGAGCTGGACACCGTAGCGCCGCCCGCGCTCGCGACGCACTTCGCGAACGAAGCGCGCCGCGCGGGCGATGACATTCGTCATCTCGTGGTTTCCGATGCAAGCCACTACGACGAAGTCTCGATTGATTCGCCCGTCTGGCCGGTGCTACTTAAGACAATCGAGTCTGCAACCAAAGCTGGTGTCGACTGATTGCATGATTCGAAACGGACCTTGAACCCATGAACAGTCCGGAATTCGTCGATGAGGTATTGACTACTGTGGCTGACATACAGCGCGGACCAACACTGTGTGCGGGCAGGGACGGGGCTCGAAGCGATACAATCGTCTGCGTTTTTCCCGGCTATCGCCTAAAGTTGCAATCAAAACGCCTTTGTTGTCAGGAGCCAAATCGTGAATGTCTTGCTTGTTGATGACAACCGCGCATCTGCGGATGCCCTCGCAGCCCTTGCGTCGACCATGGGGCACGAAGCCACCACCGCATATGACGGCCATGACGCAGTGGAACTTGCGCGCGGCACCACTTTCGATCTGATCCTGCTGGATCTTCGCCTGGGTGATGCAGACGGCAGGGAAGTGTGCGCCGCGATCCGGCGTGAGGGTTTGTCCCGACATTCGCGAATCATCGCGATGACAGGGCATGTCGGATTGGAACAGGAGGTGAGCCTGGGCGACTTCAATGGGTACGCCCTCAAGCCTCTTGAGTTTGACCGGCTGGAAGACCTCCTGACCTCCTAGCGGATGGCTTTGAAACCAGGTCAAGGTTCGCTGGCCCCTACAGCTAACCATCAGTCTTTCAGCAATAGCGTCCCGGGACGGCTCGATTCCCCAACCTTGGCGTGGAGCGGGCTTCGTTGCAGACATCCCTGTCTGCACATGGCAGGCTAGGGTGTCGTTTGCGAAGTGCCTTTCGCTGGCGCGCTGCCGTTATCGTGGCCGTTCATGCCAGTTCCCTTCTTATGAGCCCGCGCCGGTGCCGAGCCCGTCCCGGTCCCCATGCCGCCTCCGACAGAGGTTGTTCCATCTGGTCTCGCTCCTGCGCTCTTTTGGCCTCCGTTCGAACCTCCTCCAGATCCACCACCGCCGCCGGACCCACCGCCTGATTGTGCGTAGACGGCCGACGCCATGGCGAGGCTCACGGTGGAAAAGACAATTGCCATTATTTTCCGTTTCATTGCGTAACCACCTTTTGGTCGATTGATTAGCCAACAGAGATCGTTCGAGAGCGCCTGTGCGATCAGACGGGGCGCGCAATTTAACCGCTCGTCTCCAAACGCGCGAGACGCGTCGAGCGGCAGGAACCCCTCCGCATTTTTAGTGCCCACGTGGGGTTAAGGGGAAAAGAGACCGACGTTCCCATCCACGAACGCGCAGGCAATAGAGATGCGGCGGTACCGGATACTGTCGCTGCTACCTCAGCCACCAGCAAACGGCGCGAATAATGGGGTACGGACACGCGAAATCCCGCTCCCCTAAAAAAATTAGCCTTTTCCCGCCGATTTGTGTTCCCCTGAGGCAGCACCGACTGCGCGGGGAGTACGCGTGGTCGCTGGTTGCGCAGCGCCGCTGCATGACTGCCGAACAGGAGAATTGCAGAAATGAATCGCAGTATTGTAGAAGGCCTGCTGGCGGAACACGGGGAAGGAAAGTTCGTTTTAAGCCATCGCATACATGGTAACGACTTCGAAGTGATGGTTTCACTGCTGCAAAATTCAGGAAATACGTTCGTGCGAAATTACTGCGCGAGAGCCCCCATTCTCAGCGGAATCAACGGACTTGGCGATGCCGCAGCGCAAACCTTCGGCGCTGCGCACGCCACGATCAAGGAAGATCTGCTCAACAAACCCGCAGGCGTGTCTCTGTTTGAGCACGTCAGCGATCCGGCCAAACGACGCGGGTTTATTCGCCCGTTCGATTAAAGCGGATCGCGCAACGTTGATTGAATGAACCCAGCCGGGGCGCACGCGCTGCCGCGCTGATCGCGCTTGCTGGCCGGATTCTGCGCCCGTTTCGGATGCCATGCGCCAGGCGTCCTTGATCTCTACCCCATTCGGCGCCCACATCGGGGATGACGCCTCTTGCGTCGTGGTTCACATGGGATTTCCTTGGCACTTCGTTCTCCGACGATAGCCAAGCGCCTTCGCGCGTCCTGCCGAAAGCTGTCACGCACGCAACATGGACATCGATGGACTTATTCCGCTCCAAATCAACGCGCAAACCCAATTTGCTTCTGGCCACCTACGCAAAATGGAAAACGCAATCCCGGGCGTTGCCGCCAGAGCCCGCGTTGCGCGCCGAGCTTTTCAGCGCGGACCAGATGGAACTGCACGGGTCGCATCTGGCGGGCTTGCACCGCTTGAGTACCGGGTCAGGGTCAGACCACCTGCTGCCGAGGCTCACCAATAACGAAGCGGCGCTGCTGAACGCCTACGAACGACTCACGAAAGCAACGCTCGGCAGCTACCGCGTCACGCCCGCTGCCGAGTGGCTGCTCGACAACTACTATCTGATCGCAGAACAGATCCGCATTGCGCGTCACCATCTTCCCAAAGGATACAGCCGCGAACTGCCGCGCCTTGCAAACGGGCCATCGAGCGAATTGCCGCGCGTCTACAGCATCGCGCTGGAGACCATTTCACACGGCGACGGACGGGTCAACAACGAAAGCCTGTCTCGCTTCATCGCTGCATATCAGACGGTGACACCGCTCACGCTCGGCGAGTTGTGGGCCATCCCGATCATGTTGCGCCTGGCGTTGATCGAAAATCTGCGGCGTGTTGCGAGCCGTGTGACGACCGACCTGGACGACCGCAACCTGGCAGGGCAGTGGGCGGACCGCATGACCGAGACGGCCGGACGCGATCCCAAGAGCGTGGTGTTGACGGTCGCCGACATGGCGCGCTCCAGGCCGCCGGTGGCAAGCTCCTTCGTGGCCGAACTCGCGCGGCGCCTGCAGGGTCAGAGCGCGACCCTGGCGTTGCCGCTGACATGGATCGAACAGTTGCTCGCGGAGTCGGGCCTGAGCATCGACCGCATGGTGCAGATGGAAGCGCAGCAGCAGGCGGCCGACCAGGTGTCGATCAGCAACAGCATCAGCAGCCTGCGCTTGCTTTCGTCCACCGACTGGCGCGATTTCGTCGAGAGTGCAAGTCTTGTCGAGCAAGTCCTGCGGGAAGATCCAGCCGACGTCTATCGGGCGATGGACTTCGCCACGCGCGACCGCTACCGGCATAGCGTTGAACGGCTCGCACGTGCGAGCAAGCGTCCGGAAGAGATCGTGGCGCGTGCCGCGATCAACCTCTCCCGCGATGCCGTGAAGGCGACGCCTGTCCGCGGTGTCGCACACCACGTTGGGTTTTATCTGTTGCGCGATGGCGTTGCGTTGCTCGAACGGCATCTGGAAGCGAGGGTCAGTGCAATCGAGGTGTGGCGTCGCATCCTGCGGCTGGCGCCCCTGCCAATCTACCTGACGCTCGCCGCGCTGATCACCTTCGCGTTCGCGTGGCCGTTCCTTGATGCTGCGCATCGTCACGGCTGGCACAGCGGCCTGAATGCGCTCCTCGCCGTGCCCGCGCTGCTCATGGCGAGCCGCCTTGCGATCGATCTGGTCAACTGGTCCGTCACGCTGACGGTCCAGCCCGACTGGTTGCCGCGCCTCGATTTCACCAAGGGCATCCCGGCGCAAATGCGCACGCTGGTCGTGATTCCATCGTTGATCGGCAGCGCAGAGGACATCGAGGACCTGGCGGAAGGGCTCGAAGTGCGGTTCCTCGCGAATCGCGATCCGCATCTGCATTTCGGCTTGCTGTCCGATTTCATGGATGCGGCCACCGAGCACCTGGACCAGGATGCCAGCCTCATGCTCCGCGCGCAGTTCGCCATTGAAGCGTTGAACGAAAAATATCGCGACACGGAAGGCGACCGGTTCTTCCTGTTTCATCGGCCGCGACGCTGGAACGCTGTAGAAAAAGTCTGGATGGCGCATGAGAGAAAGCGCGGCAAGATCGCTGAACTCGATGCGCTGCTGCGAGGCGAGGGACGAGACCGGTTCTCGCTGATCGTGGGGAACATCGTGGCGTTGCCCCGCGTGCGCTACGTGATCACGCTCGATACGGACACCCAGCTTCCGCGCGATGCAGCCCGCCAGTTCATCGGCGCAATTTCGCATCCGCTCAATGCAGCAGTCTACGACGCGCACAAGAAACGGGTCACATCCGGCCACGCGATCCTCCAGCCGCGCGTAAGCGTCAGTCTGACGAGCACGGCACGCTCGACATACGCGAGGCTGTTCGGCGGCGATGCCGGTATCGATCCGTACACGCGGGCAGCGTCCGACGTGTATCAGGATCTGTTCCGAGAAGGGTCGTTCATTGGCAAGGGGATCTACGAAGTCGATGCGTTCGAGCAGGCAGTAGAGGGGCGTTTTCCCGATAACCGCATCCTCAGTCACGACCTGGTGGAGGGCTGCTATGCGCGCGCCGCCTTGCTGAGCGACGTGCATCTCTACGAGGAATATCCGTCGCGTTACAGCTCGGACGTCAACCGTCGGCATCGATGGATTCGCGGCGACTGGCAACTGCTGCCCTGGATCTTCCCTTGGGCGCCGACACAGGATGGCGGCCTCGCGCGCAATCCGCTTTCGCTGCTGTCCCGCTGGAAACTGTTCGACAACCTGCGCCGCAGCGCCGCGCCGGCCGCCTTGCTGGCCATGTTGCTGACCGGCTGGATCAGCGGCTGGCAGCCGGCCGTCTGGACCATCGCGATCGTCGCGCTGAGTCTGGGAATGCCGCTGAGCGCCAGCCTGATCGAATTGCTCCAGAAACCGCACGACATGCCGTTGCGCCGGCATATCGCGTTGACCACGCAATCGGCAGGTCGTCACCTCGCGCGGGCGCTGCTTGGGCTAGCGTGGCTGCCACACGAAGCGCTGTACAGCATGGACGCGATTGTCCGCACGCTTTGGCGGGTCGGTTACAGCCACAGGAAGATGCTGCAATGGAATGCTTCGCGCGAGGTGGAGCGGGCCGCAACGAACGACCCGAGGGCGCTCTACAGGCAGATGGCGATCGGCCCGCTGCTTGGGGCAGCGTCGATAGTACTGTTCATCCGGACACAGGAAACGCTGGCGGCCGTATTGCCGTTTGCGCTGGCGTGGCTGGTATCTCCGTTGCTTGCATGGTGGATCAGCCGGCCACCTGTTCAGACCGAGAGCGCTTTTGCTGCCGGCGAAACGCAGTTCCTGCGCGCGTTGGCCAGGAAAACGTGGGCTTTCTTCGACGAGTATGTCCGCGCCGACGACCACTGGCTGCCGCCCGACAACATCCAGGAAATGCCGACCACCGGCGCGATGGTCATCGCGCGCCGCACGTCGCCGACCAACATGGGGATGGGCCTGCTTGCGCATCTGGCCGCGTTCGATTTCGGGTATCTGAGCGCGGGACGCATGCTCGCTAGAGTCGGGGAGACGCTTGCGACCATGGACGGCCTCGAGCGTTATCGCAATCATTTCCTGAACTGGTACGACACGAGTACGCTGGAGGCGCTTGGACCGCGCTATGTCTCGACGGTCGACAGCGGCAACCTCGCAGGCCATTTGATGACCTTGAGCCGCGGCTTGCTGCAACTGGCCGACGAACCGGCGTTCGACCGGCGCGTGTTCCCGGGTCTCGCCGATACCCTCGATGCCTATCGCGCAGCGGCCCACGATGCAGAGTTCGATCTCGACGCATTCCTGCCGCTCTCGGGTCTTCTGGGCGCAGCGTCGGCAACGCCGCCGCGCACGCTTAGCGAAGCAGTTGCGGTCATGCGCCAGGTATCGGTCCTGACGGACACGCTCGTTCACGATATCAAGGGCGGCGCCGACAGCGATCTCGCTTTCTGGTCGCGGGCGCTCAAGGCGCAATGTCTCGACATCGCGCATGAACTCGATCTCTTCGACCTGAGGGCCGCGCCGGATTCAAGTGCAGCCCTGCCGACCATCCGCCAACTCGCTCGACTTGATATGAGCGCGTGGCATGACCCATCGGACACGCGCGTTGTTGAAGTACGGAACGCGGCGGTCGACCGTATTGCGCAAGCTGAACGCCTGGCACAACTGGCGGGCGAGCTTGCCACGATGGACTTCAAGTTCCTCTACGACCGCAGCCGCGAACTCTTGAGCATTGGATACAACGTGGACGAACGGCGTCTCGATGCCGGCTTCTACGATCTGCTTGCATCTGAAGCACGATTGACGAATTTTGTTGCCATCGCGCAGGGCCAGTTGCCGCAAGAAAGCTGGTTCACATTAGGACGCTTGCTGACGAGTACCGGCGGTGTTCCCGTGTTGCTGTCGTGGACCGGTTCGATGTTCGAGTACTTGATGCCGATGCTCGTCATGCCCACATACGACGGCACGCTGCTCGACCAGACCTGCCGCGCAGCGGTCGCCCGGCAGATCGAATACGGTCATCAGCTCGGCGTGCCGTGGGGCGTGTCGGAATCCGGCTACAACGTGCTCGACGCGCAGTTCAATTACCAGTACCGCGCGTTCGGCGTGCCCGGGCTCGGGCTCAAGCGTGGACTTGGCGACGACGTGGTCATTGCGCCTTACGCGACCGCACTCGCGTTGATGGTGGCGCCTGACGCCGCATGCCGCAACTTGCAGCGTCTCACCGCAACCGGCGCGGCCGGCCGATTCGGTCTGTACGAAGCCATCGATCACACCCAGGCTCGCGTGCCTCGCGGCCAGAGCTCTGTCGTGATCCAGTCGTACATGGCGCATCATCAGGGCATGAGCCTGCTGTCGCTGGCAAGCGTCCTGCTGGGGCAACCCATGCAGCGGCGTTTTGAATCAGACCCGCAGTTCAAGGCGACCACGTTGTTGTTGCAGGAACGCATCCCGAAGACCGCGACGGAATACCTGCCGACGCCCGGGCTGCCTTCCGAGGATTCCGCCGCGCTGATTGCCGAAACCAAGTTGCGGATCTTCACGGACCCCGACCGGCCGAGACCTTCCGTGCAATTGTTGTCGAACGGCCGGTATCACGTGATGGTCAGCAGCGCGGGCGGCGGTTACAGCCGCTGCGGCGATCTGTCGGTCACGAGGTGGCGCGAGGACATGACCTCCGACAACTGGGGCATGTTCTGTTATCTGCGCGACGTTGCAAGCGGCGAATTCTGGTCGAGCGCGCATCAGCCGACGCTTCGGCATCCTGATCTTTACGAAGCCATTTTCTCCGATGCACGCGCCGAATTCCGTGTGCGCGAACGTGATTTCGATTCGCATACCGAGATCGTGGTTTCGCCTGAAGACGATATCGAACTGCGGCGTGTTCGCATCACCAATCGCGCGCGGGTCCGGCGGACCATCGAACTGACGAGCTATGGCGAAGTCGTGCTTGCACCGGCGATTGCCGACGCGGCGCACCGCGCGTTCAGCAACCTGTTTGTCCAGACAGAGCTGCTTGAGCCGCTGCAGGCGATCCTCTGCACGCGGCGCGCCCGGTCGAGCAAGGAAGTGGTGCCCTGGATGTGCCACTTGCTGGCGGCGCATGGCGTTGATATCGATGCCATTTCGTACGAGACCGATCGTGCCCGTTTCATCGGCCGGGGACGCAACGTGGCGCATCCCGCTGCGATGGACGACGGTTCCGACACCCAGGGCCGGCTCTCCAACAGCGCGGGGTCGGTGCTCGATCCGGTCGTCTCCATTCGTTGCAGGATCACGCTCAATCCGGGGCAGTCGGCGACCATCGACTTCGTGACCGGTATGAGCGACAGCCGCGACGGGTGCCTGCACCTCATCAACAAGTATCGCGACCGTCAGCTTGCAGACCGTGTGTTCGACCTCGCGTGGACGCATAGCCAGGTGTCGCTCAGGCAGATGAACGCAACGGTCTCCGATGCCCGGCTTTACGAGCAAATGGCGGCATCGATCATCTATGCGAACGCTTCGTTGCGCGCAGAATCCGGCGTGTTGAGCGCGAATCGTCGCAATCAGTCGGGACTGTGGGGCCAGTCGATATCGGGCGACTTGCCTATCGTTCTGCTGCAGATCACCGATATGGCGAACATCGAACTGGTCCGGCAGATGGTGCAGGCGCACGCGTACTGGAGGCTGAAGGGTCTGGCTGTCGACCTCGTGATCTGGAACGAAGACCATGCCGGGTACAGGCAGGATCTCCAGGACCTGATCATGGGTCTGATCGCTTCCGGCACGGAAGCCAACCTGATCGACCGCCCGGGGGGAATCTTCGTTCGACCTGCCCAGCAATTGTCACGGGAAGACCGTGATCTGATGCAGGCGGTCGCCCGCATTATCGTGAGCGACACGCGAGGAAGCCTTGCCGAGCAAGTCGAGCGGCGGCGTCCTGAAACAAGCGAAGCGCCGTTCGAGCCGACGCCGGGGTATGCCGAGGAACCCTCGCTGGAAAGGCATCCTGCCGAAAAGCCGCGCGCGCTGATTTTGCAAAACCCCTATGGCGGTTTTTCGGAAGACGGCGCCGAGTACATCATCAGATTGCAGCCTGGGCAAGCGACACCCGCGCCGTGGTCCAACGTGCTGGCGAATCCGGGATTCGGGTCGGTCGTCTCGGAGAGCGGGGGCGCCTATACATGGAGCGAGAACGCACACGAGTTCAGGCTGACGCCATGGATCAACGACCCTGTCAGCGACAGTAGCGGCGAGGCATTTTATTTGCGCGACGAGGAGACCGGTCACCACTGGTCGCCCACGCCGCTGCCCCGGCGCGGCAGCGGCACATACACCACGCGTCACGGATTTGGATACAGCGTCTTCGAGCATGAGGAAGAGGGCATCCGGTCCGAGTTATGGGTGTACGTCGCGTTGCACGCATCGATCAAGTTTTCGGTGCTCAAGATCCGCAATGTCTCCGGTCGTGCGCGACGCCTTTCTGCGACCGGCTATGTGGAGTGGACGCTCGGAGACCTGCGCGAGAAATCCGCCATGCACATCGTCACCGAAGCCGATCCGCTGACGGGGACGCTCTTTGCCCGCAACGACTATTCGATGGAATTCGGCGGTCGCGTCGGGTTCTTCGCCGTCGACGAAGGGGTGTCGAGTTTCACGTGCGATCGCCGCGAGTTTATCGGCCGCAATGGCAGCCTTCCTGCGCCAGCGGCCATGCGGCACGCCCGATTGTCCGGACGTGCGGGCGCCGGGCTCGATCCCTGCGCGGCACTGAAAGCGGACTTCGATATCGCCGATGGCGACAGTCATGAAATAGTTTTCCAGATGGGCGCGGCACACGATGCGCAGTCGGTGGAGGGTCTTGCGAAGGCGTTTCGGGGGGCGGCAGCAGCGGCCAGCGCGCTCCATGAAGTGCGTGAGCACTGGCGGGCGACGCTTGGACGGGTGCAGGTGAAGACACCCGAGCCGGCGATGGACGTGCTTGTGAACGGCTGGCTCATGTATCAGGTCATCGCTTGCCGGTTCTGGGCTCGCAGCGGCTATTACCAGTCGGGCGGCGCATTTGGATTCAGGGATCAGTTGCAGGACTCCATGGCGATGATTCACGCCACACCGCAGCTCACCCGCGCGCATTTGCTGTTATGCGCCGCGCACCAGTTCCCGGAGGGTGACGTGCAGCACTGGTGGCATCCGCCGCTTGGACGCGGCGTGCGCACCGAATGCTCGGACGACTACTTGTGGCTCGCCGTTGCGACCAGCCGGTATGTCGCGATTACAGGCGACCGCAGCGTGCTCGACGAACGCGTCGGATACATAGAAGGACGCGCAGTCCACGTCGGCGAGGATTCTTACTACGACTTGCCGGGAACTTCGCCGCTGGTCGAAACGCTCTACGCGCATTGCGTTCGCGCGATCGAGCATGGAATGACGAAGGGCGCTCACGGGCTCCCGTTGATAGGCAGTGGCGACTGGAACGACGGCATGAACCTGGTAGGCGCACAGGGCCGGGGTGAAAGCGTGTGGCTTGGCTTTTTCCTCTACGACGTACTGCTCAAGTTCGCCGACACCGCGCTCATGCATGGCGATGCCGGGTTCGCAACCCGCTGCCGGAGCCAGGCAGTCCTATTGCGCGATCACCTGGAACTGCATGGCTGGGACGGCGATTGGTACAGAAGAGCGTATTTCGACGATGGCACTCCACTCGGATCTGCCGCCAATGACGAATGCAAGATAGATTCGATTGCGCAAAGCTGGTCGGTGTTGTCCGGCGCGGGGTCTGCCGACCGGCAGCGCGAGGCAATGGCGTCGCTCGATCGTTATCTGGTGAAGCGCGACGCCGGGCTGATCCAGCTTCTGGCACCGCCGTTCGACCGTTCGGCGCTCGATCCCGGATATATCAAGGGTTATGTGCCCGGCGTGCGTGAAAATGGCGGCCAGTACACGCATGCAGCAATATGGGCGACGATGGCTTTCGCCACGCTGGGTGACAGCGAGCGCGCCTGGGAATTGCTGCGCATGATCAACCCCGTCCTTCATGGCAGAGGTGGCCCCGCGATCACGCAGTACAAGGTCGAACCGTATGTGATGACAGCCGATGTCTATGGCGTCAGTCCCCACGAAGGCCGAGGCGGGTGGAGCTGGTACACGGGCTCGGCGGCCTGGATGTACCGGCTGGTGGTGGAATCGTTGCTTGGTTTGAGCGTGATCGGTGATCGCTTGAGCGTCGCACCGCTCTTGCCGGCGAACTGGCGTTCCTTCGAGATGACTTATCGGTACGGGGATACGCCGTTCCGCATAACGGTCAATGAGGCTGCGATCGATAGCGCGAAGCACGCCATTCTTGATGGTGTGCCACAGCAAGGCGGTGAGGTGATATTGGTCGATGACGGCCGGGAGCACACGGTCGAAATGGGGTTTCCACGGGCGGCGCAAGGATCGGCGCCTATCGTCGTCCTGGAAGATTCGTGACGTTGCATCTCGCTGATTGCGGCGGCACAAGCCGGCACCATGCGGATGGCGCAGAATAGCGCGGCAGGCGAGTGCAACGGTGTCTGAGAACGAAGGTGGTGCCTGACACAACGGGTGTCAGCGCCAAGGTGTTGGGCGAATTCATGCACTGCAGAGAGACTTATGAAGAAAGGGAAAACAAAACTGACTCGCCAGGATGCCGAGCGTCTTTTCGAGGGCCTGCCCGCCGGGAACGCCAAGGCATCGAGCCGGCCCGAGAATCCGTTCGAAGCGGGGGTGTTCGACGTCGTCAAGCGCGTCGACGATGAAACCAGGCTCTGGAAAGACAATCTCATCACGCTTCCAACGGCAATCGAATTGCCGGCGGGGTATGACTCTGCCTCTCACCTGCGCGAGGCAATGACGCGATCATTACGCGTGAAATGGGTGAGGGAAGGTGCAAGCGAGATTGTTGCCGAGTTCCCCGAGGGGTGGACAGCCGTTCGTCCGGACAGCGGGCCCATAGAGCTGCGCGATTCATCCGGCGTGGTCCGCGCGCTATACGGGTGGGCCAAGGACGCCGAGCTCAGGGTTTTGCCGCGGTACCAGGTTGAATCGCAGACGAACAGTTCAAGCGGACTGGGCAGCCTGCTGATCCGGGATCGCGCGATTGGTCAGGTCCTCGAAAGGTCATCGATCTGGTCCGCTCAAACGGGCACCAACCATCCGGATTGGACGAGGTTGTCCGCGTGGCTTACTGCCCGCTATCCAAAACATCGCGACCCGCTGCGGTATTGGGAGGATTGCGAAGAAAACAACCTTGAATGAACCTGTCTGAGAGCGCTGAAAACGGGAATGTCATTCTCTCAAGAGCCGTCCCCATTCGTAATCGATCCGGTCGGGAACGAAAGGCAGGACGCCGGCACCGGGCGTGAAAGTAAGCTCGCCGAAATAGATGTTGTCGCCAGGCGCATACAGGTCCACGCGAACGTAATCGAAGCCTTCAGACAACGTTTTTGCCGTGTCCAGTATCGCTGCCAGATTCGGTGGCGCACCGGGTGGTTCTTCGCTGGGAGGATAGTAACCAATGACAAAATCAAGACGATTCCAGCGCACGTCGAAGATATCGCCGCGAGTGGCGTCGCCGAATCGGTCTGAGATGACCGAGATGTACATGACCGGCTGCGCGTTGCCCCTTCGGAAGCAGTGCACTTTGTAGTCGGGCGGCAACTTGCCGCGTTCATCGAGAAGCAGTTGCTCGAAGAAAATCCGCGGCCTGATCTTGCTGTAATGCCTTTCCCTCGAAACTTTATAAAAATCGGTCTGCAGCCACTGCTCGGTCAGTTGCTGCAGTCTCTCGAACGATATTTGCGATTTGTCCCTGACAACTTCCACGAAGCTGCTGCCGTGATTTGCCTTCATGACGAAGGAATCCGGCAATGCGTCGAACGCTGCGCGTGTGAACGCGACCGGTGCTGCAATCAGCGGGACCAGATATTTTTGCGCCAGTTTCTCACTGACATAACTTCGAACAGCCAGTTTGTCAGTGAGTGGGACGTAACGGGGGTCGGGATCCATGCTTCTCCGCAGGATCTTTTCGTTGAAAGTCGTTGGCCGCCTGAGGTTAGGAAACCGGCCAACATACTTCCTGTGCAGAAGGCTGAGAAAGATCGAGTCGGGCAACGTCGACTTGGCAAAGTCCTTGATTCGTCTGATCAGAGGCATTCGAACACACCCTCGGAATACAAGCGATTGTTCCTAGCTTGCGGCCGGAGTGTGAGCCTGAAGTTCACCATCCGATGGTCGCTGCGCACGCGGCGTGTACGGTTCGCCTGGTACGAACAGTATTAACGTGGCGACTGCCGGTCTTATTCCGAGGATCGTGTGTTTCTTTGCAGTTGACGCGCCGCAGCTCTAGTTACCCAAAGGAAAGTCTGTCGAAAACGCGAGTTCTTTTTGTGCTTCCAGCGCCGCGAGACGATCGCTCAATTGCTTGTGCATGACGCCATAAGCATCGCTCCCGAGCGCTATACGTCTGGGCGCGGGATTCTGGTCGGCGCTGGCAATCATGATTGCGGCCATCTTCGCCGGATCACCAACCGGAATGCTGGTTCCTTCCTCCACCGTTCGATGCGCCATGCGCGCCGGCGACACATCATAGGCATCGAGCTTCGGCGAGAGCCGTGCGCTTTGGTAGCGGAAGTTCGTTCGTGCGCCACCGGGTTCGACCAACGTGCAGCCTATGTTGAACACGGCGACCTCCTGTCCGACTGAATCGATGAAACCCTCGATTCCCCACTTGCTTGCGTGGTACAGCGATCCGCCCGGGAATACCGCTTGTCCGCCCATCGTGGACAACTGGATGATCAGGCCGCCGCCCTGGCTTCGCAGATGGGGAAGCGCTGCGCGAACTGTCTGAATGGAGCCGATGAGATTCGTGTCGATCTGGTGTCCGATCTGCTCGTCGGTCATTTCCTCAGCCGCGCCGAACATCCCGTAGCCCGCGTTGCTTACGACGACGTCGATACGGCCAAGATCGTTGAACGCCTGATCGACGACGCGGCGAATCGCGGGCCCGTCCGTCAAATCGAGCATTGCGAGCCAGAGCGCGCCGCCGTGGCGAGCCTTGAGATCGGCCATGGAATCAAGATTACGTACGGTACCGGCGACGCGGTCGCCCCGCGCAAGAAGTTGCTCTGCCATGTGACGGCCGAAGCCGCTGTTGACGCCAGTGATGAACCAGGTGCGCTTCATGATGTCGAGATCCTTTCCGATGTGTTCGGGTTTCAGGTCCGTGGGCAACGAGCCCAGGCAGTCAACCGAGTCTAAGCGGAGTAACCTGGATTTTGAATGCTTGAAAGTCGGGATTTCTTGCGTCAGAATCCGGACATCATGCTCGATCCCTTCTCAGACTTTCTCAGCCTCATGAACGCGCGGTCCATCATTTCGGGCGGACTTGTCGCGGGCGGCGCCTGGGCAATCAATTTTCCGCCTGCGGATACAGTCAAGTTCTGGGGCGTGGTGCAGGGAAGCTGCTGGCTGGTTTCTGATGATGACGAGGCGCCGGTTCGCATCGAAAGCGGAGACGTGTTTCTGCTTTGCGCGCCGCGATCACATGTCCTCGGCAGCGACCTCGCGGCGGAGCGCGTCGATCTCGCCGATGTTCTCGAAGGACGCATCGGCGCCGTGGTACATCATGGTGACGGCGATGACTTTTTCATGATCGGCGGCAAAGTCGAGTTGAGTGCTGCATCCAGCCAGTTTTTGCTGGAAGCGTTGCCGCCCTTGATCCATGTGCGCGGGACATCGAGGCAAGCGCAACCCCTTGGCTGGCTGCTCGAACAACTTGTTCGGGAGCGCCGGGATGCGCTTCCTGGGGCGCATATCGCCTCGAATCAACTCGCGCATTTGATGTTCATTCAAATACTGCGGGCCCACTTCGAGGCAGGCGGGTTCCAACCTGCCGGATGGCTTCGCGCCCTGAGCGACAAGCGTCTCGTGCCGGTGCTCCAGCTTATGCATGGCGACCCCGGTCGCGTCTGGCAACTTCGGGAACTCGCACAAGCAGCGTCGATGTCACGGGCGACGTTTGCGGCGTACTTCAAGACAGTTGCCGGGATGTCGCCTCTCTCGTATCTGACGAAATGGCGCATGCACCTCGCGCAGCGGGCGCTTCTGGAGAGCCGCATGCACGTCAACGTGCTTGCGCGGTCATTGGGCTACACATCCGAGAGTGCGTTCAGCAATGCTTTCAGACGTATCGTGGGCTGCTCGCCAAAGGACTTTCGGCAACAGGCGGCGAAGGACGTTGTGATTGAAGACAAGGTCGAAGTGTAATGACTCACCAGACGAACGCACGCCATCGTGGCGTGCCGTCGTGTCCTTTGATTGATGGCGATTACAGACCAAAGCCGAGTTGCGCTTTGCCAAGCGGCGTCAAGTCCTCGGCTGTCGCTCGTCCGGCAAAATCGACTTCGAAATTGTCGGCCGGGAAGTCGGGCGGGCTCTTGCCTTCAATAAAGCTGGATAGCTGCCGCTTGAGGTATTCGTCGTTTTTGGCGCATGAGGGTGCCGACGCGATGTACATCACATTGCTGTAGCCCGCACCGCGGTGTGCATCTTCCACCGCGTGGATCACGTCGCTGTGCCAGAACACGGTGTCGCCCGCCTGCATGTGTGGGATCGACGAGAGGGCGTCGAACAGCGGCGCATGAAATTCCGGCTTGATGGAAAGTGCGCGGCCGGGCATGGCGCCGCACAGGTCGTCGTCGGCAACATCGTCCTGAAGGGCGCGCAACAGGATGTATGCCATTGAATTCGCAATGGGCACGAGTTGCAGCGTGCCATCGCCAGGTCCTTGTGGCGTGAGCGCAGTCCACCCCTGAAACGTGCGAAACATCGAACATACTGCAGGCGATGCAATCTCCTCGACGTCCGGCCGGAACGCGGCGTCGAACGGGTCGTACTGACGCCAGTTCCCATTAAATACGTGTCGATAAACCTTGCGGAAATTGCCCTCGATCCAGCGCTCGACCGAGCCGCCATCGCAATGCGCCGACAAGCCCAATGACTCGGAGCCGGGTGGCCGCCGGCGCATCCGGTCCGCATAAGCCGGCACGCGCTCCGGGTCGAAGTGGACCCGGCCTTCACTTTCGTTGCACCACAGTCGGTTCAAGAACACGCGCGCCGCAGTCAGCGACGGCGCCTGCCGCGCAAGTACCTGCGGCTTCGACCAGTACACGCCATAGATCTGCGGCTTGCTCGATGCAAGCTGCCCAAAATACTTGTCTTCCGCACGGGTCTTCAGTCGTGTATCCAGGTCGTTGCGCTTAACGTACTCTGCAATATCACGGTCCCATTGCTCGACCTTCGAGCGGTCGAAGACGTTGCGGATTACACAGGCACCGCGCGTCTTTACAAGTTCGATCTGCGCGGCACTCACGCGTTGCTCCGCGATGTCCGAGAACTGGATTTCGGGGATCACGTTTTCGCCGCGACTGCGTTGCGCGGCGAGCTTGGCGGCTTCGGCGCGAATGGCTTCGTCCACCTCCGCGAAAACATCTCGGTAGTTCGGCAGGCGCGCACGAAGTTCCTGCTTGGCCTGCCGGATGGCTGCGGGAAGGTCGTCGATTTGCAGTGCCATGATTGTCTCCTTATGGGTTCCGGGTTATCCAGAGCATAGGCTGACCGTCTCCGCGATAGTGATACGATCCGGACAATTACTTTGCGCCTTGTGCCATGAAACCCGCTTACGAACGCGTTCATTTCGGAGACGACTGCTCCGTCAGGGTTTACCACCGGCGTCTGCCGCGCATTCCTTTCGAATGGCACCACCATCCTGAATACGAGCTGACACTGACGCTGAATAGTCACGGGAAGCGCTATATCGGCGACTCGATTGCGGCCTATGCCGATGAAGACCTGGTTCTCGTGCCGCCCAATCTTCCGCATACGTGGGCGTCGAATCGCTCGATCGATCCGGCGTCCCCGCAGGTTGCAATCGTGATCTGGTTTGGTGGCGACTGGGCGCGGCGACTTGCCGATGTCTGTCCGGAGTACGCGCCTTTGCGCAACCTGTTACGCAGGTCGGCATGCGGACTTGCGTTCAGTCCGGAGGTCGGCGCCGCAATGCACACGCACGTCGACAAGCTGCTATCCAGCACATCTCGAGAACGCCTCGCCGCAGCGTTGAATGTCTTGTGCACGCTTGCCGAAGCGCCCGGCGAACCGCTCGCTTCGCCCACTTCATTCAGCGACCGGACAGAAGGGCCATCGGGCCATGAACCCGAACGCATCAATCGCGTTCTGTCGATGATTGACTTGCGCTTCGCCGAGCCGCTGCGTCTATCGGAACTTTGCGAAGCGGCGAATGTGTCGGAACGTTCGCTGGCCCGCTACTTTGAGCAGCACATTGGAGAGAGCGTCGGGCGATATATCGCGCGGATTCGGATTGGACATGCCTGCCGGATGCTCGCGCATACCTCCGCACCCGTTTCCGTTGTTGCAGCCCGCTCCGGATTTCCGAACGTCGCTAACTTCAACCGGCAGTTCAAGGCGTTGAAGGCACTCACGCCTGCTGCGTATCGCAAGCAATTTGCGGCTGGAGATATTGCTGAAGGAGACTCCGGCCCGCAGATCACCGAGCGCTCGCCTTCCCTGCAACGCAATCCGCGACTGCCTCGATCGATTGCCTGAGTCGACTCCAAAAAACGGCGTGCATCGCGCAAGGCGCTTCACAAGCGCCTTTTTTCTTGTCTGGTCATGCCCGATTTGCCCGATGTATTGATTATTTTGATAAATATCTTGCAGATTTTTGTTTGCCTACACTGAAACCGGGCAAATCAAACACAATCGCATGCGGAGCGAATCGATGACTATGGAATCCGGATCTCGTCGTAAAGCGTTGAAATTTGGAGCGGCGGCCGCGGTAGGTGCACTGGTGGGGCCGTACGTCACCCGCAACGCATCGGCGGCGGAGCCGATCAAGCTGGGAAGCCTCCTGGATGGAACCGGCGCGCTGGGCCTCGAGGGCCGGCGCATGATCCAGGCGACGGAATTCGCCGTCGGGCAGATCAACGACAAGGGCGGCCTTCTCGGGCGGCCGGTCAAGCTGATTGCCTACGACACACAAAGCAGCATCCAGCTCTACACGCAATATGCGCAGCAACTGGTGCTGCAGGACAAGGTCGACGTGATCCAGGGCGGCATTACGTCCGCTTCGCGTGAAGCCATCCGGCCGATCTTCGACCGCAGCAAGACGCTCTATTTCTACAACACGCAATACGAAGGCGGTGTGTGCGACCGCAACGTGTTCTGTACCGGCACGACGCCCGCGCAGACGGTAGACCACATCGTCGAATACGCAATGAAGAACTGGGGCAAGAAGGTTTATATCATCGCGGCTGACTACAACTATGGTCACATCACTGCAAGCTGGATGACGAAGTTCGTGAAGGCGGCGGGCGGCACGGTGGTCAATACCGATTTCTTCCCGCTCGATGTCACCAACTTTTCCTCCACCATCAGCCGCATTCAGGAAGCGAAGCCGGACATGGTGCTCTCGGCGCTGGTCGGCGCGAACCATGTTGGTTTCTACCGGCAGTGGGCTGCAGCGGGAATGAAGTCGAAGATCCCGGTGGGTGCGACCGTGTTCGGTCTCGGCGATGAACTCACGACCATGGACGCCGCGACCACCGACGGCATCATCACGTGCTTCGGCTTCTACAACAACCTCAACACGCCAAACGCGAACGCCTTCGTCAAAGGCATGCAGGCGAAGTACGGGCCCAGCCTGACGGACCTCGGCGAGCTCGATACCGCCACCTACGAAGGCATCATGCTGTGGGCAGAGGCGGTGAAGAAAGCCGGGTCTGTAGAGCAGGCGAAGGTCGTGACGGCGCTCGAGACCGGCATCACGATCGAAGGACCATCGGGTACGGTCAAGATGGATCCGGCGACGCATCACACCATTCGGAACGCCTACCTTGCACGGCCGAAAGACAAGGTGTGGGACATCCTGCAGACATTCCCGAACCAGTTCCCGTCGGACACGGGCGGCGCGTGCGATCTCATCAAGTCACCCCGCACGAACAAGCAGTTCACGCCGGCCTGAGGAGGCGCAACCCATGGACCTGACCGGGCTACTCGCCTTCAACGTGCTGACCGGCGTCGCCACGCTCGTGCTCATCACGATCGGCCTCGGCGTCATCTACGGCATGATGCGCATCATCAATCTCGCGCACGGCGAGTTCATGATGCTCGGCGCTTACACAGCCGTGACGGCCAGCACGGCAGGCGTCAACATCTGGGTTTCGATGCTGATCCTGCCGCCTATCGTCGTCGGCCTGGTGGGTCTGATCCTCGAGCGCACCATCATCCGGTTTCTTTACGGCCGCATGATGGACACGATGCTCGCCACGTGGGGCATCAGCCTGGGTCTCATCGGGCTGATCACGTCCATCTTCGGTAACGTGGTGAAGTCGGTGCAGATGCCGGTGGGGAGTTTTTCGATCGGGCAATACCGCGTGAGTGCGTACAGCCTGGTGATCATCGGCATAGGCATTGTCGTGCTCGCTGCCTTGCTCGTGCTCTTGCGCCGCACGCGCTTCGGCCTGATCCTGCGTGCCACCATGCAGAATCCGGCGATGTCGGCTTCGCTCGGGGTCAGGCCGTCGGCGGTCTACATGGCGACGTTCTCTCTTGGCGCCGCGCTCGCCGGTCTTGCGGGCGGCGTGCTGTCGCCGATTTCAGGTGTCTCGCCCGGCATGGGCGGCGCGTACATTGCAAAGGCGTTCATTACCGTGCTGGGTGGCGGCCCTGCGATCATCGCGGGTACGGGACTCGCGGCGGGGCTCTTTGGCTTCATCAACGAGATCGTCTCGTTCATGTCTACGCCTGTCATAGGCGATATCGCGCTGCTTGCTTCAGCGGTCTTGCTGATCCGCATCCTGCCGCAGGGCATCACCGGACGTTTCCTCAGGCGCAGCTCATGAAATCGCTTCGGTCGAGATCTTTTCTGGGCGGCACGCTGGCGGTCGTGATGATCTGCCTCGTGGTCATGTTCGCATTGCCTCGCACCATCAGCGCGTTCGGCGTAATGCAGGCAACGCTGTTCGCGGGCATGGCCATCTACGGCTTGAGCCAGGGTTTCGTGTGGGGGTATGCGGGCATCCTGTCGTTTGGGCAAGCCGCGTTTCTCGGCATCGGCGCCTACACCTACGCCATTGCGGCGATCAATTTCGGCGATACCACGCTGGCCGCCGCATTGTCGATCATCGCCCCCATGTTGTTCGCCGCGTTGCTCGGCTACTTCATGTTCTACGGCCGTATATCCGATGCCTACATTGGCGTGATCACGCTGACCGTTTCGGTGATCCTGTTCGAACTGATGAACTCGACCTCGGGCAGCCAGTATCACATTGGTGAAGCGGTGCTCGGCGGCTTCAACGGCATCCCTGCCATCCCCGTGTTTGCGCCGCCGGGAAAACCGGACGAGCAGCTTGACCAGATCGGTGTCTGGTATGTCGCAATGGGCGCGCTGATCGTGGTGTACGGGTTGCTCAAGTGGATTCTCGCGTCGCGTTTCGGACGGGTCGTGGTCGCCATCCGCGAGAACGAAACCCGCGCCATGCTGATCGGCTACGACCCGCGCATGTACAAGCTGATGTCGTTCATGGTCGGCGCGGGCATTGCGGGCGCGGCGGGCTGCATCTTCGCGAACTGGGGTGGCTTCATCAGCCCGACAGTGTTCGCGCTCACCATGTCGGCGCAGGTCATCATCTCCGTGCTGATCGGCGGGCTGGGCACGCTGATTGGACCGATACTCGGCGCGGTTGCCATCCAGTATCTGATCAATATTGCTGGAACACAGCATGTGATCGACCCGAGTCTGGGGCTTGGCATCGTGCTCGTCGCGTTTGTGCTGCTCGTGCCGCAGGGCGTCGTGCCTGTCGCGCGCTCCTTGTTGTTGCGACTGGGCTCGCCGACAAAAGGCGCTGCCGGCGCGCCGCCTTCGTCCGCCACCGCCAAGCCGGAGTCGCACTGATGAATGCTCTTCCTCCGCTTCTCCAGGCCAAGGGCGTCACCATGCGCTTTGGCGGTGTGACCGCTGTACGCGAAGTCGATTTCACGCTGCGCGAAGTCGAACTGCGCTGCCTGATCGGCCCGAACGGCGCGGGCAAAAGCACCTTCTTCAAGATGCTTACGGGACAGTTGAAACCGACCGAAGGCAGCATTCATTTCCGCAGCCACGATGTCACCGGCAGCAACCCGCATCAGATCGCTCGGCTGGGCGTGGGTATCAAGACGCAAGTGCCCAACGTGTTCAACGGACTCAGCGTGCGCGAGAACGTGTTCATTGGCGCGGGGCGGCGCAAGTCGCTGGCGCATGCGCGTCGTATCGTGGATGAAACGCTGACCCGGCTCAAACTCGGCGGCATCGCGGACCGGATCGTCGGTCAGCTCGCGCACGGGCAGCGGCAATGGGTCGAGATCGCAACGGTACTTGCTCAGGAACCCGAATTGATTCTACTCGATGAACCTGCCGCCGGCATGAACCACGAAGAAGTGCATCGCACCGCGGAGCTGATTCAGGAAATCAACAAGACGCAGGCGCTGGTCGTGGTGGAACACGACATGCAGTTCATTCGCATGATTGCGCGAACCGTAACTGTCTTCTCGCAAGGTGCGGTGCTGGTGGAAGGATCGGTGGACACTGTCCTGTCCGACCAGCGTGTGAAGGATGTGTATCTCGGGAGGCGTGCAGCATGAGCGGCGAAAACGCGGGCACGGTGCTCTTCGAGGCGACGCAGTTATGCTCCGGCTACGGCCGCATCCCGATTCTCAATCAAGTGAATTTCTCCGTGAAGGCAGGCGAGCGCGTGGGGATTCTCGGCCATAACGGCATGGGCAAGACCACGCTGCTGCGCACGCTGACCGGGCATTTGCCGACGACCTCCGGGACCGTGCGCTTCAATGGCGTGGACATCACGCATTACAGCGCCACGGCTCGCGCCAAGGCGGGAATTGGCTATGTGCCGCAGGGCCGCGAGATTTTCCCGACATTGAGCGTGATGGAAAACCTGCGCGTGGGATGCCTGCTGTCAAAGCGCGGCGAGGCCGAAACAATCGCGGAAATCCTCGAACTGTTTCCACGTCTGAAAGCGTATCTCGACCGCCCGGGCGGCGCGCTCTCGGGCGGGGAGCAGCAATTGCTGGCGCTCGCGCGATGCCTGTGCGGCGGACCAAAAATCGTATTGCTCGATGAACCCACGGAAGGGATCCAGCCGTCGATCATCGACGAAATCATCGACACACTGAAGGGTGTTGCCGAGCAGCGCAGCCTCACCATCTTGCTGGTCGAGCAGAACCTCAATTTCATTGCGTCGCTGTCGCAGCGCATCCTGATCCTGCAAAAGGGCACGGTCACGCGCGAGATTCCGCCCGAGATCGTCACGGACCCGGCGATGCTCGACGAGTTCGCCGGTATTGCCTGAAGCGCCTGAACCACTCCATTCATTGCTCGTTTGAAACCGGATATTTTTCCATGACCGACACGACTATCGATGTCACCGAACTCACCGTCGAACAAGTCCAGTCCGGCTTTGCCAGCGGCGCGATGACTTCCGAGTCGCTGACTACTGCGTTCCTCGAACGTATAGCAAAGTTCAATCCGCGCTATAACGCGATCATCTTCCTGAATCCGGACGCACTCGATGACGCCCGCGCCATCGACGCCCGCCGCGCGGCGGGTGAGACGCTCGGGCCCCTCGCGGGCGTGCCGGTGGTCGTGAAGGACACCATGGACATGGCGGGTTTCCCCACGACCGCCGGCTGGACGCTGCTTTACAGCCCGACCGGCGGCGTGGACCTGATGCCGTCCACGGACTCTCCGGTCGTGGCTCGCATGCGTGCGGCGGGTTGCGTGATTCTCGGCAAGACGAACGTGCCCGTGCTCAGCGCCACAGGTTCGCATGCAAACGATAGCTGGGCGGGTCCCACGCTCAACGCGGTCGATGTATCGTTCATGCCTGGAGGCAGCAGCGCAGGCACGGCGACGGCGGTCGGTGCGAGCATGGCCGTTCTTGGTCTCGCGGAGGAAACGGGCGGTTCGATCCAGAACCCGGCATCGGCGCAGGCGCTGGTCGGTATCAAACCAACCTTCGCGCTCGTTCCCAACGCAGGCGTGATGCCGCTTGCAGGCAGCACGCGCGACGTAGTCGGCCCTATCGCCCGTTGTGTACGCGACGCGGCGCTGACGCTCGACGCACTCGCGGGTTTTTCCGAAGAGGACCTGAAGACCGTGGCCGGTGTCGGCATGAAGCCGCCCGGTGGTTACGCGGCGGGCTTGCGTGACGACGCGCTCAAGGGCAAGCGGCTGGGACTTTACGGTCCGGGCTGGCGTGACCGGGGGTTATCGGAAGAAACAATTGCGCTTTATGAACGCGCACAGGAAGAGCTCGAAGCACGCGGCGCGATCCTGGTTGCAGACCCCTTCGCCGGCAGCGGCTTCGCAGCGCTAGGCAAGCCTGCGCCGGGATCGGATCACTTCGATGCACGCGGCATGGAAAGCCTTCCGTACGATATGCAGAAGTATCTCGAGCGTCTCGGTCCCGGCAACACGATCAAGACATGGACGGATTTCGTCCATGCGACCCGCGCGGAAGATCCGTTCGGGCCCGGGGGCGTGCTGACCTACATGTCGACGCTGCCCGACATGGAAGCGAACCTGCAAGACGCAGCAGCGCCGCCGGTGATCGGCGCGTTCTATGCGCTGCGCGAAACCTATCTGTCGATCTTCGAAGACGTCATGACGAAGCATGCGCTCGACGGTCTCGTGTTCCCGCAATTGCGCGACGCGTTGCCGCCGCGGGACGGCACCGAAACGCTGCACGAAACGACGGTGTGCGAGATCAATATCGCAGGCTTGCCGGGCGTCACGTTGCCGGCCGGATATTACGAATCGGGCTCGCCGTTCAACCTGATTTTCGTCGGCCGCCGATGGAGCGAGCCGGCGCTGCTCGCGATGGCATACGATTACGAAACCGCCGGAGGTCATCGGCGAACGCCCGTCCTTCAGGATTGAGGACGGCTGCCGTCGTAGAAGAGCAAGAACAGAACAATTCATGTCCGAGCATAGATATCAGGAGATTTTGACCCGGCTTCGCGACGACGGGCGCGTCTCGGTGACGCCCCTTGCCAAGCTCTTGAGCGTGTCGGAGGAAACCATCCGCCGCGACCTCAAGGAGCTCGAGCAAAGCGGCATGTTGCGGCGCATCTATGGCGGCGCCGTGCCGCCGCGGCTTGACGTGGAACGTCCCGTCACGGAGCGGGGCAAGGTCAACGTGCGCGGCAAGGCGCGTGTTGCGGAACTGGCGGTGCCGCTGGTGGAGGACGGCATGTCGCTGTTCATCGATTCAGGAACGACCACCGTTGCATTTGCTCGACGGCTGATCGGACGCAACGTGACGGTGACGACGAACTCCATCGATATTGCACTGCTGCTCGGCACGAGCGTCACCCGCGTGAACTTGACGCCGGGCATGCTGCGCGGCAAGGACAACGCGCTGGTCGGCTACGAGACGCTGTCTTACGCGCGACGTTTTTTCTACGATGCCGCGTTCATGGGAATCGCCGCCTGCGATCTGAAACATGGCTGGATGGATTATGAAGAACACGAATCAAACCTGCGCGGTGTGCTGAAGTTGCAGACGCGCTTGTCGGTGATCCTCGCCGACATCGACAAATTCGGACGCGAAGCGTACCTCAACACTTTTCCGATCACGGAAAAAGTGACGGTGGTCTGTGACCGCGCGCCACCCGCTCCATTCAAGGACATATTTGCTGAGCATGACATCGAACTCATCCATCCCTGATGCATCCGAGACCGGCAAGCTGGCGAGCCTGCTCGCCCGGTTTGCGCAGTTCGGCGGCCTTGCGACCGGTGGCGTGACGCGCCTGTGCGCAAGCGCGGAGGACGGCGAGGCGCGCGATGCGTTCGCCGCGCTGTTGCGGGAGGCCGGCGCCGAAGTTTCGAAGGATGGCGTCGGCAATCAATTCGGCATCTTCCGTCTCGCGGATCGCGCCGGTGCGCCCCTCGTGATGATGGGCTCGCATCTCGACAGTCAGCCGCGTGGCGGGCGCTTCGATGGCGTGCTCGGTGTGCTGGCGGCCTTCGAAGCAGGACGGCGGCTGATGCTGGCAAAACGCGCGGGTGTATCGTTCGACAGCGATTTTTGCGCGGTGAACTGGACGAATGAAGAAGGCGCGCGGTTTCGTCCGAGTCTGCTCGGCAGCGGAACGTACGTTGGCAAGATGAGCATGAACGATGCACTCGCGAGCCGCGACGACGACGGCGTGACGCTTTCCGACGCCCTCGCGGCGATTGGTTATCGCGGCACGGACGCGCCGCCCTGCGTGCCATCCTGCTATGTCGAGTTGCATGTGGAGCAGGGCGGGCTGCTGGAAGCGGACGAGGTGCCCATCGGGATCGTCACGCGTAATTGGGGTGCCGCGAAAATCGACGTGTCGTTCAAAGGTGAACAGGCGCATACCGGTCCCGCGAAAATGGGCGCGCGACGCGACGCACTGTTCGCCGCAGCACAATTGATCTGCGACGTTCGGGCCATTGCGGACAAATGGCCGGACCGGATTCATACGTCCGTGGGAAGGCTCGTCGTGCAGCCCAACTCGCCTAATGTCGTGCCGTCGCAAACGGATTTGTCCATTGAGTTGCGCGCCGTGGACGACAGCATTCTCCAGGAAGCGGAAATCATCGCGATGCAAGCCATCGATACTGCGGCGCAGCGCGCCAACGTCGCCGTCGAGATCGGCAATCGCACGAGCCGTTCGATTCGCGTGCTTCCGCCGGCAGTGGGCGAACTCGTGAAGCGTTGTGCATTGGAGGCAGGGGTGCGCAGCCGGGAGATCGATACAGTGTCCGGCCACGACGCGCTCAGTCTGCTGGATACGTGTCCGACGGGACTCGTGTTCGTGCCGAGCGTTGGCGGTATTGCGCACAACGAAAAGGAGGACACGCATTCGGATGATCTCGACACGGGCATGACTGTGCTCATGCGCGTGGCGGCGCGCCTCTGCCAGTCGGGCGGCGACCCGGTTGCAGCGGCAAGAGGAGGCTGAGGTCATGCTGCCTTCGCCACATGTGGAAGCGGCCATCCGTTCGATCGCTGCGTGGGCGAGCGGACCGGTCAGCTACGAAGCCGCGCTTACGCCTGTCATGTCGCCGATGCATCGCGGTGTATCGAGCGAATGTCTTCGCGTGGGCATCGGTGACGCGCCACCCGCGTTTTTCGTCAAGATCATGCATCGGGATCTCGCGGAAACGGTAGACATCGGCGCGTCCTGGCGAGCGGCTGCTGCGGTTGCCGCGATCGGCCTCACGCCAGGCCCGCGTCACCTGAATGAGTTGTTCGGGATAAGCGCGTTCGATCTGCTCGACGACACCTGGCAGACAGCCCATCTCGATGACCTTGCAAAGCCCGCCACACTCGAAAAACTGCTTGCGGCCAAGCGCGCGATTCATGTGCTCCCCGCATTCGAACGGAATTCAAACGTGTTTGACCGCGTCGGCCATCTCGCCGCATCCATGACGTTGACCGCGGACGTTGCAGAGCTGGTTTTAACCGCGTCGCGCATGAGTGCTGCAATCACCGCTTCAGGCATCGACACATGTCCGTGTCACGCGGACGGTGTGACTTCGAACGTGATGCTGCGCGCCGGCGGCCCGGGTGCCGATTTGCAACTCGTCGATTTCGACGAGGCATCGAACACCGACCCTGCGTTCGATATTGCGGTGACGCTGAACGAAGTCCTGCCCGAGCTTTCCACGTGGCCGGCGGCGCTGGAAATGGCGAATGGCCACGTTACGGACGCAGCGCTCGCGCGTACCCGGTGCTATGCATTCGCCGACGACCTGCGCTGGGGTCTGTGGGGATTGAAGATGAACGCGACGTCGCCGCGCCGGAACATCGAGTTCCTGAAGTATGCCCAATGGCGTCTGCTGCGCTGCTCGATGGCCGCGTCGCGCATGGACACCGATGACTTGCTTCCCCTGCTTTGAAAGGGCAATGACGATGCAGACGAAAATGCTGGGTACGGCTTCAAGCGAGGCCGAACGGGAAATCGAAGCCGTACTGCGCAGCGTCCAGCCCTGGAACGGCCGTGCGTTGAGATACGCGCCCGTTCCCGGCGGCATCAGCAACAGCAACTGGCGTGTCTGGCTGGATAGCGAATCAACGAGCTATTTCGTCAAGGTGCCGGGGCGTGGAACGGAGCAGTTCATCGATCGCAAAGTGGCGTTTGCGGCAAGCAAGCAGGCCGAGACCATTGGCATCGGGCCGCGCCTTTACGATTTTGCCGCCGAACTGGGTGTGGAGATCAACGACTTCGTGGAAGGGCGCACGACGTGTTCGAACCGCGATTTTTTTGACGCACCGGTTCGTGCTTCGATCATTGCCGCATATCGTGCATTGCACGCCTCGCCATTGTTGCCGCTGACTAAGACCATCTTCAATCTGATCGACGAACATGTGGAGCAGGTGCGTGAGGTCGGTGGCAAACTGCCCGCGGATTTCGCGCGCCTGCACGGCGAGTACACTCGCGCGCGCGCCGCGCTGGAAGCGTCGGGACTGGATATCGTTGCGTGTTTCAACGACCCCATGCCCGGCAATTTTCTCCGCGATGAAGCCGGGACAGTGCTGTTGATCGACTACGAATACGCTTCGAACAACGATCGTTGCTACGATCTCGGCGCATTGAGCGGCGAGATGTTTTTCACGCGCCAGATGGAAGAGGAAATGGTCGAGTCCTACTTCGGCAGCGTGAGCGAAGCGAACATGGCGCGCGTTATCGTGCACAAGGCGCTCGCCGATCTCAAATGGGCGACCTGGTCCATGCTTCAGAACGAGATATCGACGCTCGACTTCGACTACTTCAAGTATGGCGCGTGGAAGTTCATGCGCGCTTGCTCCGTGATCGACTCGCCTGAGTGGAACGTGCTCCTGCGCAGCGTCTGAACGCGGTTTTCCCGGGGCGAATTTTCGCCTCCTGAGTCAAAGAGCATTGACACCGCGTTTTTTGGCGTCCTAAGATTGCTGCAAGATTCCTCATGTCGCCAACGATGCCGGCACGAGGACATGGCACCGAAGCCCTTCAACGAACCCTGGTTCGTCGGAGGGCTTTTTTTCGTCTTTTTTTGATCGAATGAATCCAAGGAGATAACGCATGCTGGCTGACAAGTCATCCTGGTTGCGCATGGCCGTTTCGGTCGCGCTTGCCTGTTCTTCCGTAGTCGCGATTGCAGCGGACCCTATCAAGCTGGGTTTACTCGAAGACGCATCGGGAAATTTCGCGTTGGCCACCATTCCCAAAATACACGCAACCGAACTTGCAGTGGACGAGATCAACGCGAAGGGCGGCATCATGGGCCGGCCGATCAAACTGATTGCCTATGACACGCAGTCGGACAACACCAAGTTCCAGGAACTGTCGCGCCGCCTCATCCAGACCGACAAGGCCGACGTGATCTTCGGCGGCTTCTCGAGCGCGTCGCGTGAAGCGATCCGCCCGATCATGGACCGCGCGCACCAGCTCTACTGGTACAACAACCAGTATGAAGGCGGCGTGTGTGACTCGAACGTGTTCGTTACCGGCGCGGTTCCCGAGCAGCAATTCTCGACGCTGATTCCATGGATGATGCAGAAGTACGGCAAGAAGGTTTATACGATCGCAGCGGATTACAACTTCGGCCAGATATCGGCGGAATGGGTTCGCAATATCGTCAAGGAAAATGGCGGCACAATGGTCGGCGAAGAGTTCATTCCGCTCAGTGTCTCGCAGTTTGGACAGACCATTCAAAACATCCAGAAAGCGAAGCCGGACTTCGTGATGACCTTGCTGGTCGGCGCGAATCAGGCGTCCTACTACGAGCAGCAGGCGTCCGCCCATCTGAACCTGCCGATGGGAAGTTCCGTGAACGTAGGCCAGGCCTATGAGCACAAGCGCTTCAAGGCGCCGGCGCTGAAGGACATGTTCGTCACCGCGAACTATGTGGAAGAAGTTGATTCGCCCGCGAGCAACGATTTCAAGAAGCGCTTCCACGCCAAGTATCCGAACGAGCCCTACATCAATCAGGAAGCAGCGAACGCCTACGACGCCGTGTATTTGTACAAGGCTGCAGTGGAAAAGGCGAAGTCGACCGATCAGGCTGCAGTGGAGAAAGCGCTGGATGGCGGCAACATCTGCACGGACGGACCTTCAGGGAAGGTCTGCATCGATCCGAAGAGTCATCACCTGAGCCACACGATCTATCTCGTGCACGTGAAGGAAGATCACTCGGTCGAGATTCCAAAGGTATGGAACGACGTCCAACCGTACTGGCTCGGGCAAGTCGGGTGCAATCTTCCCGTGAAACCGGATCATCGTCAGTACACGCCGTCGAGCCTGCCCAAGTCCTGATGCAATGACGTGGTCGCCTCCCGTTTCATGGCGGGGCGATCATGCTCATGCCGATACCCAAGCTTCAACGAGATCTTCTTCGCGATGACAGCACTCTCCGCACTGTATTCGGTCATCTATCAGTTTGGCGACAACTTCGCCTACCTTGTGCTTGCCGCGCTCGGTCTGGCCGTCATCTTCGGCATGATGGGCATCATCAACCTGGCGCATGGCGAGTTCATCATGTGCGGTGCCTACGTGACCATCATCTGCGCGAAGCGTGGCGTGCCATTGCCTCTTGCCATGCTGTCTGGCGCGCTCGCGGCGGCTATCGCGGGCGTTGCCATCGAACGGCTTGTGATCCGGCATCTCTACAACCGGCTCTACGATTCAGTCGTGGCGACCTGGGCGATCAGCCTGATCGTGCAGCAGACCATGCTGCTCGTGGCCGGTCCGTCCATGGAAGGGATCAGCACGCCTTTCGGGTCGTTCGCTCTCGGCGAATATTCGTTCTCCACATACCGCGCCGTGTTGCCGGTCATCGCGCTGATCATTCTCGGCTTGCTCTACCTGTTGTTTTTCAAGAGCAACTACGGGGTGTGCGCGCGAGCCACGATTCAAAACGCGAACATGGCGCAATCGCTCGGGCTGCGCACGGACCGGCTCTATACGCTGACCTTTGCGCTCGGCGCCGGGCTCGCTGGACTCACGGGCGCACTCTACGCACCGACCATGACGGCGGTCCCGACGATGGGCACGAACTTCATCGTGCAGGCGTTTGTCTCGGTCGTGGTGGGCGGCGCCAATGTGATCGCCGGAACCACGCCGGCCGCCGCCGCGCTCGCCGTCATTCAAACCGCGCTCACGGCGTCGTATGGACAACTGTTCGGACAAATCGGCTTGCTGCTGACGGTGATCGTCGTGATCCGTCTGATGCCGCAGGGACTGGGCAATCTCTTCAGCCGCGCACGCTAGGAATCGCCGATGAATCAAGCAACTTCCAATGCCCCGGCGCGACGCCTCGTTCCGACGGTCATGCGACTCGCGCCGTGGCTGCTGGCCTTGTGTCTGCCGCTTGTTGTCGACAGCACTGCGAGCGGCAACTTCGCGTATTGCCTCGTCTGGTCATTTTCGGCAATAGGGCTTGCCGCAATGTGGGGCCAGGGCGGCATTCTGTCGTTCGGACAAACCGCATTTTTCGGCCTGTCGGGCTACACCTACGGAATCGTCACGATCAATCTTGGCGATGGCTGGGTCTCGTCATGGAGCGGGTTGCTGATCGGGCTCGCGGTGAGCGTGGTCGTCGCGGCGCTCCTCGGTTACATGATTTTCTACGGCAAGATCAAGGGCGTGTTTATCGGCATCGTGACGCTTTCGGTGACGCTCGTCCTGGAGACGTTCATGGCGCAAACGGCGGGACCGCAATGGGCCATTGGTGAGGCGCGCCTCAACGGATACAACGGCATGTCCGGCATGCCGCCTTTGTCGATACCGTGGTTTGGCGGCGAAGTGACGCTGGAGAATACGCGCTTTTACTATCTGGTCGTCGTGCTGCTCGCGCTTGTCTATGGAATTACCCGGCGCCTTCTGGATTCTCCTTTTGGGCTGACGCTCGTTGCGATCCGTGAAAATCCGCAACGGGCCGAAATGCTGGGCGTCGACATCCGCCGGCATCAGCTCCTCATCTTCGTATTCGGCTGCGCACTCGGCGGCTTGTCCGGCGCGCTTTATACGATCTGGGGTTCGTACATCACGCCATCCGCAATGGGATTGACGTCGGCCGCCATGCCGATCATCTGGGTCGCAACGGCCGGGCGCCGAAGCATTGGTGGCGCGATCATCGGCACTGCGCTGCTCGTGTGGCTGTCGCAATGGCTCGCAATCTACGGAAGCCAGTACGCGCTGATCCTGATGGGCGCCATCCTCCTGTTCGTGGTGCTGGTGGCACCTGAAGGTTTGCTGCCTTTGACGTTCAAGCTCGTGCGGCGCGGCACTGCGCGCAAGGCGCATCCGACGCAGTCGTTCAAGGCACGCACGAGGAGTGAACCATGAGCACCAACCTGCTCGAAACCCGTGCGCTTGCCAAGCATTTTGGCGGCGCGCACGTGATCAACGGTATCGACTTTGCAATCGGCGCGGGTGAGATCCGCTGTGTGATCGGGCCGAACGGTGCCGGGAAAAGCACCTTCTTCAAGCTCATCACGGGCGAGCATCGTCCGAGTGCCGGGTCCGTTTCGTTCCTTGGCCGCGATCTGAATCATGTGCTGCCTCATGAGCGAATCCGCATGGGGATGAGCATCAAGTTCCAGATCCCAGGCATTTTTCCGGAGCTCACCGTGCGCCAGCATTTGCAGCTCGGTTTGCATCGGGCGAAAGACGATCGCATCGAGTCGCTTGGGCAACTGCTTCATCAGTTCTTGCTGACCGAGGAAGAACACGTGCTTGCGGGCAACTTGTCACACGGCAAGAAGCAATGGCTCGAGATCGCGATGGCCGTATCGCTCAAACCGAAGCTTCTTTTCCTCGATGAACCCGTCGCCGGGATGTCCGCGGAAGAAACGCACGCAACGGGCGAGTTGATCATGGGCTTGCGCGAGCGCGGACTCACCATCATGGTCGTCGAGCACGACATGGCCTTCGTGAGGCAGGTGGCGACGCGCGTGACGGTATTGCACGCGGGCCGCCTTTTCGCCGATGGCCCGCTGGAGGAAATCCTCGCACGCGATGACGTCGCCGAAATCTACCTGGGCAAGAAGAAATGACGACTCTGCTCGAAATCGCCGGCGTTGAATGTGGCTATGCTGGCGGCAAGGTCCTGAACGGCGTCTCCATGACGGTCGAGCGCGGAGAGATTCTCGCGTTGATCGGGCGCAACGGTGTTGGCAAGACAACGCTGATGCGCGCGTTGATTGGCCTCGTTCCATTGATGGCCGGCAGCATTGCGCTGAACGGCGAAGAGATTGGCGACTCGCGTCCGTATTCGCGCGCACGGCACGGCGTGGGATACGTACCGCAAGGCCGTGAGGTATTTCCGGCTTTGACGGTGCGTGAAAACCTCCAAGTGGGCGCTCAGTCGAATCGCGCGCACCTTACGGAAATGCTCGACAAGGTCGTGAGCTATTTCCCCGTGCTCGGCGCACGCTTCCAGCAGAAGGCCGGCACGCTGAGCGGCGGAGAACAGCAGCAACTTGCGATTGCGCGTGCGTTGATCGGGTCGCCCAAGATCCTGTTGCTCGACGAACCGTCCGAAGGCATCCAACCTTCAATCGTGGATCTGATTGGCGAGACGTTGACCCGGATAACTCATGAAACTGGAATTGGTGTGTTGCTGGTCGAGCAGAACATGGGAATGGTTGAAAGCGTCGCGGCGCGCTGCTGCGTGATGGACAAGGGGCGGATTGTCAGCACGCTCGACCGCGCCCAACTCGCCGACGAAGAATTGATTCGCCAGTATCTGGCACTTTAGAAAGGACACGGCATGCAATGGCTTAACGACTCGATCATGATGCAACGCGGCGTGGGCGCGAATCGCGAAGGCACGACCCATCACCTGACCGAAGCGCTGCAGGACACGTTTCATTACACCATCGGTCCGTATTCCACACCGGTCATGCACGTTCAGCCTGGCGATACGGTCGTGGTCGAGACGCGTGATGCGTTCGAAGGCAAGATCACGTCCGAGACGGACAAGCCGTCGCAGATCCTGAAGATGCCGTTCCTGAATCCGCAGAATGGCCCGATCATGATCGAAGGAGCGGAGAAGGGTGACGTGATTGCGGTGTACATCGAAAAGATGGCGCCGCGTGGCGATGATCCCCATGGCTTTTGCTGCATGATCCCCAACTTCGGCGCGCTGACGGGTACGGACTATACGGCCTTGCTCAATGAACCGCTGCCGGAAATTGTCCGCAAGATCAGGATCGACGAAGACAACGTCTACTGGAGCCGGCGCAATACCCTGCCGTACAAGCCGCATATCGGCACGTTGAGTCTTTCCCCGGAAATCGACTCCATCAATTCGCTGACACCGGATTCCCACGGCGGCAACATGGACGTACCCGACATGGGGCCGGGCAGCATCACCTACCTGCCGGTCCGCTCGCCGGGCGCCCGTTTGTTCATTGGCGACGCGCATGCGTGCCAGGGCGACGGGGAGGTCTGCGGAACGGCAGTTGAATACGCAAGCACGACCACCATCCGCGTGGACCTGATCAAGAACTGGGCCATAGCGTGGCCACGTCTTGAGAACGAGGACGCGTTGATGAGCATTGGCAGCGCGCGGCCGCTCGAGGACGCGACGCGGATTGCGTATCGTGAACTCGTGCTGTGGATGGCTGCGGAATACGGATTCGACAAATGGGATGCCTATATGATGCTGAGTCAATGCGGCAAGGTGCGTCTCGGCAATTTTGTCGATCCAAAATACACGGTCGGCGCAATGATCGCGAAGCACTACCTGAAGTGATGCCAACGCTGTCCCATGAATGTTTGATCTGAAAAGCGCTCCATGTCTTTATCCGAACCTGTCAAGATCGGGCTGCTCTGCTCGACTACCGGTGCAACTGCGCCGCTGGAGATGTCGCAATGGCGAGGTTCGATCCTGGCCGTGGAGGAGATCAATCAGCGCGGCGGTGTAGCAGGGCGTGAGTTGTCGGTCGTGCACTACGATCCGGGCTCGGACTCCACACGCTTTCGGGCGCTTGCAGAAAAGCTGATTCTCGACGACGGCGTCAACGTGATCTTTGGCGGTTACACGTCGTCGAGCCGCAAGGCGATGTTGCCCGTCGTGGAGAAACATAATCGTCTGCTGATTTACTCGCAGCAATACGAAGGTTTCGAGTTTTCCGAGAACATCATCTATAGCGGCGCTTCACCGAACCAGAACGGCTTGCAGCTTGCAGACTTCATGACGTCGACCTACGGCGCGCGGTGCTACATGGTCGGATCGCGCTACGTGTATCCCTATGAATGCAACCGGACAATGCAGGAACTGTTGCTGCAGCATCCCGACGGCGCAATTCTCGGCGAACGGTATCTGGATCTGAACGCACCGTTCGAACATTTCGCCGATGTCGTCGCGGACATCCGGAAGAAACGCCCCGACTTCATTTTCTGCACGGTGATAGGGCGTACCGTGCCATATCTCTACCAGGCATTCGCGCATGCGGATCTGGATCCGGCGCGCATGCCAATAGGCAGCCTGAATACATCGGAAACCGAAATATCGTTGATGGAACGTGGCGTCGCGACCGGACATATCACTGCGGCGCCGTATTTTCAAAGTATCGGCACGCCTGAAAACAGGACAGCGCTCGCGCGCCATACAGAGCGGTTTGGACGCCAGCATCCCACCGACATGAACTGGGAGGCGGCGTACTACCAGATGCACATGTATGCAAATGCCTTCAATAAGGCAGGCTCGGACGATATCGGTACGATCATGCCGCATTTGCTTGGCGCGCAATTCGCAGCGCCGCAAGGGCTTGTGCATATCGACCGCGTCAATCATCACATGGCGCTGTATCCGCGGATCGGGCGCGCGGAAAGCGACGGGCAGTTTTCCATCCTGCGCGAATCGGCCAGCGCGGTGCCCCCGGACCCGTACATGGCATCACAGAGCCTGGGCGACTGGGTGACGAAGCTCAGCACGCGGGAGTACTGACGTGACGTCACAACGTGAGGGTCGACAACGCAGCCTGACCGGTTCGGTACTGAACCGGGGACTGTCTGTCGTCGTCTTTCATCCCGACGACAACGACGGCGCGACCCTCACCAATCACCTGAAGCGCATGGGCTTTCAGGTGACGGCATTCTGGCCGCCGCTCGAAGTGCTGCCGGACAAGGTCGACCTGGTTTTTCGCGCGCTGATTCCGGAAGAGCAGGCGCCCAGGGATGCATGGCTCGGGCCGGAAGCGCCACCGGTGATATCGATCATCTCCTATGAAAATCCAACGTTTATCGACCAGGCTTTGAAGATGGGCTCGAACGCGGTCATCACGACGCCAATACGTGCCTCAGGCTTGCTGGCAACGGTCGTGTTCGCCATGCAGAATGCCAGGCAAAACCGGCAGATGACGGAGCGGATCGCGAGCCTCGAGCAGAAGGTGAACGGTGCGCGGCATCTCAACGAGGCCAAGTCGATCCTGATGGCAATGCATCAGATATCGGAAGCTGAAGCTTATGAAATTCTCCGCGGCCAGGCGATGGCCAAGCGCGTCAGCGTCGACGACATGTGCCACTCGATTATCCAGGCGGGCGAATTGCTGAAGGTGAAACGCACGGCCATCAAGCCCTGTCCCGACGATACACATACCCAGCCGGACCTTTAAAGGACCCAAAATGGATTTGCAGCTAAGAGGACTGAAGGCGATTGTCACGGGCGGCACCAAAGGCATTGGGCTGGCGATTGCGCAAACACTGGCAAAGGAAGGGGCAATGGTTGCGATCTGCTCGCGCGACGCGCAGGCCGCCGAGCAGACGGCTACATCCCTTGGCGCTTTGAGCGGGAGCGCGGCGCTGGGAGCGGGCATTGACGTAGCCGACGGCGCAGCGCTCAAGCAGTGGGTGGAAGACGTTGCACAGCACTGGGGCGGCCTCGATATCGTCGTTGCAAATGTGAGCGCGCTTTCCATCACGAACGACATTGAATCGTGGCGCAAGCAGTTCGAAACGGACATGCTCGGGACGGTCAACCTGGTCGATGCCGCCATGCCTTATCTCGAAGCCAGTCAAGCCGCTTCGATCGTTGCCATCTCGAGTGTTTCGGGTCGGGAAGTGGACTTTGCCGCGGGGCCGTACGGTACGTTCAAGGCGGCGCTAGTGCATTACGTGCAGGGCCTTGCTTACCAGCTTGCGGCGAAGGGAATTCGAGCAAACACAGTGTCGCCGGGCAACGTCTATTTTAAGGGCGGCGTGTGGGACTGGATCGAGAACAACAATCCGGCGCTCTATGCCGAAGCGCTCGCGCTCAATCCGACCAAGCGCATGGCGACGCCACAGGAAATCGCGAACGCGGTCGCGTTTGTTGCAAGCCCTGCTGCGAGCTTTGTCAGCGGCACGAACCTCGTGGTAGACGGTGCACTGACGCGGGGCGTGCAGCTATAAGCAGGACGTGAGCGCGATCGCCGCGTCTTCGGAAAAGCCTTTCGCCGGCCGGATTTCATCGGTCGGCGACCGGTTCTGTTCTGGCATTTCGACGCAGCACATCTGCCGAAACACCGAACGTCCGAAGGAAAGCGCGGCGCATGCGCTCCCTGTCTGCAAAGCCCGTTTCATCGGCTACCACATTGAGCGTGTGCCGGCCTTGCTCGATCATGAATCTGGCAGCCTCGAGCCGAAGCTGTTCCACCGCTTTTGCCGGTGGCACACCAGTCTCGGCCACAAAGGCCCTGCTGAACTGGCGAGGACTGAGATTGGCCACGGCCGCCAGCTCCCCGACCGTCAGCGGACTGCGCAGATTGCTCCGGATGTGCACGAAGACCGATTCGATGCGATCGGACTTGGGCGTCATGTCGAGCAGTGCCGAATGCTGCTTCTGTCCACCTAGCCGACGCTGATTCATGACGAGAAGCCTGGCAACCGTTTTTGCGGCGTCGGGGCCGAGGTCATGGTCGATCAACGCCAACACAAGGTCGATCCCGGCGGTCATTCCCGCCGAGGTCCAGACAGGGCCATCGTTGACGAAAATCCGGTCTTCGTCTGTTGCGACCTCGGGGAAGCGTGCCCTGAACTCGGCCGCATGTGCCCAGTGCATGGTTGCACGCCGGCCATTCAACAGGCCGGCCTCGGCGAGAACGAATGCCCCGCTGCAAATCGAGGCGATCCGTCTGGACGCTTTGGCCGCGTCCTGCACGAACGCGATCATTGCTGGTTCGAATGGCGGCATTTTCAGCTCGGTGATCGAACCGACGATGACCGTGTCGAAGCAGGGATCGCCAAACTTTTCGGTTTCCAGTGTCATTCCGGCCGACGAACGCACCGGTCCGCCATGTTCCGACAGCAGATGAATGTCGTAGCACTCGCCGGTCGGGGGCAGGTTCGCTATTTCGAACGCCGTAAGCGCCGCGAGGCTCATCAGCTGAAACCTCTGAGGCACGATGAATCCTATCCGATGCATCTTTCCTCCAGCAGTCTGAAAGTTCCGCAGATGGCGACATGGCGGGCACGTGCTTCGCTCGCCGCTGCAAACGTCTTAAATGGTGGCAATTACGACATGCATCGTAACGGCCGGACGCGTTAAGGTACAAGCGCTTTCCTTGCTTACCTCGTACCGGCCGGAAGGAACGCCATCATTTTGAAGATTCTTGAAGCGGCCGCCGTACAGATAGCGCCCGTCCTAAGGTCATTCGAAAAATCCTGGAGCTGGGCAAGCAGGCCGTTCAGTTCGCGATTTCTGGCAGATCTACAAGAGGAAGCGCATGATGGATTTGCGCGCGCATTGCAGTCGTCCGGACGTGCTCGGGCTCGTGATTGACCGGACTGCATTCCGTCTAAATTAAACACATGCCTACCGTGTCACTGTCGGCCGTTTTTATCGCCTATCTTGTGCTGGTCGCCGCCGCGGCGGTGATCGCGGTGTGCGTGCGGCTCGGCTCTCGCGAAGCGACCACGACGCTGGGTTTTATCGCGATCTGGTTGGTATTTGGTGGCTGGATGGGCGTGACAGGTATCGTGGGGCGGCATGCCAACACATTCCCTCCCGGCATCGCGCTACTCACGCTGCCGGTGCTGGCCGCGGTGCTGGCTGTCGTGCTGACCCGAGGCGGCGCCATGCTCGCCGAGCAGATTCCGCTTGGTGTCCTGATCGGATTTCAGGTATTTCGCGTCGGCGTGGAAATGTTCCTGCATCGTCTCTGGAGTCTTGGCCTGGCGCCGAAACTGATGACCCTCGAGGGCGGCAACATCGAGATAGTAGTGGCTGTTACCGCGCCCGTAGCCGCATGGCTCGCATCGCGCGATACGGCTGGTCGCCGGATCGCATGGGCGTGGAATGTCATCGGAATAATTTCGCTGGCGAACATCGTCGCGCGTGCCGTGTTGACGGCGCCAGGACCGCTTCGACTGATCGATGCAGATCCGCCCGACACGGCAATCCTGATGTTCCCGTACACGTTCATTCCGGGGTTCTTCGTGCCCCTGGCGCTGGCCTTACATATCCTCGCGTTTCGAGCGTTTCGTCCGGGCGCGACCAAAGTACGCAAGCAGCGACTATCCGGCTGACGCGACAAGTCGATAGCCGCATCGCGATCGAAATTCCAGCCGGACAACTTTTCCCCAACATGCAGGAGTGGAGACAAATGAACTTCCATGACGACATGCTCGAACGTAACGCCAGCTTTTCCACAACGGGCTTTAAGCCTGACCTCAAGATGATGCCGTCGACAGGAACGATCGTCGTGGGCTGCGTCGACCCGCGTGTCGATCCCGCGAACGTGCTGGGCCTGAAGCTGGGCGAAGCGGCGGTGATTCGTAATGTCGGCGGCCGGGTCAACAATTCGTTGCTCGAAACGTTGGCAGTGCTGAGCGTTGTAGGAGCCGCGGCCGGACGTCCCGGAGGGCCACGCAATCTCGTTCTGCTTCAGCATACTGATTGCGGCATCATCGGCTGCTACCGGCATGCACCTGCGGTGCTCGCCAAGTATCTCGACGTCGAGTCAGCCGCTCTGGACGATATGGCGATCACGGAGCCTCACAAGGCTGTCCTCCTCGATATCGTGGCACTCAAGACGCGTCTCGAGCTTCCCGACGGGCTGATGCTGTCGGGTCTGGTCTATGACGTGAAAACCGGCCTGGTCGAGACAGTGGCGGCCCCAGCGCCTCTGCGGACGCCCGCCGCTTAGCGACGGTGTGCGAATCGGCACGAGCGGGTCCCGCATAGCGAACAGGCCGGCACTCGTCCGAACTACCGATCGCTTCAGTCTCGGCGCGTGGACAGTCCTGCCGATGAGCTCTTCTATTGGAGTATGAGATGAACCCTGATCTATACCTGGTCACAGGCGCCACTGGAGACACGGGCAGCGCCGCCATTGCGGAGTTGCTGTCGAAGGGCGCTCGCGTGCGGGCGCTCGTGCATCGCGAAGACGAGCGTGCGTCCGCGTTGCGCGAGAGAAACGTCGAGATCGTCATGGGCGACCTGCTGGACAGTCATGCTGTGCAAGCGGCGCTGCAGGGTGTCGCTGGCGCGTATTTCGTGTACCCGGTCATGCAAGCGCGGCTCATCGATGCGACAGCCTATTTCGCGCATGCGGCAAAGCTTGCGGGCGTTCAGTCGATCGTCAATATGTCGCAAATCTCGGCCAAGGACGACGCGCGCAGCCAGGCTGCGCTCGCCCACTGGTATGGCGAGCGCGTGTTCGATTGGGCCGGTGTTCCGACAACGCATCTGCGTCCGACGTTCTTCATGGAATGGCTGACGTACGGTTTCCAGTTGCCGCTTATCGCCAACCACGACTTGCTTCGTGTGCCCGCAGGCACCGGCCGGCACGCGCCGATCGCCGCTGCCGACCAGGGCCGCGTGATCGCCAGTATCCTTCTGGATCCCGCGCCTCATGCGGGCAAAACCTATCCGCTGTTCGGTGCTGAAGAAATGAATCACGAGGCGTTGGCGAAGGCGGTGGGCAAAGCGCTCGGCCGACCGATCCGTTACGAGGACGAGAGCTTCGAGTCGTTCGAAGCACGGCTCACGCAGCTCGGCCTGTCAGCGCATTTCATTCAGCACATCGTTTCAGTGTATCGGGCTTATCAGGCGGGCGAGTTCGCAGGCACGAACGACAATGTCGAACGAATCACCGGCAGGAAGCCAATGTCAGTGAGCGATTACGTGACTGCGAACCGCGCGGTTTTTCAGGGGGAAAAAGAGCAATAGCTTTTTCCATGCGATGAACCCGAAGAATTCGAGCATCGTTTGTCGCCGCGCGCCTCCCACTTCGCGCGGCTTTTTTCACTTCGCGGCGAGCGCGGGGTGCTTGAGCAGAAGAGCCGCAGCCGGCGCCGATGAAGCGGGGTTTTGCCCCGTGATCAGCAACCCGTCGCTGACGACGTAGGGCGCCCAGTCATCGGACTTCGAATATACGCCGCCCTTCGCCTTGAGTTCGTCTTCCACGAGGAACGGCACGATATCGGTCAGCCCGACTGCAGCTTCCTCTGAGTTTGTGAAGCCGGTCACTTTCTTGCCTTCGACCAGCGGCTTGTCGTTCGCCGACCTGACGTGGCGAAGGACGCCTGGGGCGTGGCAGACCAAGGCGACTGGCTTTCCAGCGGCGATGAACGATTCGATCAACGCAATCGAGTTCTTGTCTTCGGCGAGGTCCCACAGGGGACCGTGACCGCCTGGGTAGAAGACTGTATCGAAGTCGGACTGCGAGACGCTGTCGAGGCGCACGGTGGTCGCGAGTTGCGCCGTTGCCTGCGAGTCGGCTTCAAAGCGATGCGTCATTTCGGTCTGGTTCGCGGGCTCGTTGCTTTTCGGGTCGAGCGGCGGCTGGCCACCCTTGGGCGAAGCCAGCACGATGTCCACGCCGGCGTCCTTGAACGCGTAATAAGGCGCTGCCAGTTCCTCGAGCCAGAAACCGGTCTTGCGGCCGGTGCTGCCCAATTGATCGTGCGAGGTCAGAATCATCAGTACTTTCATGGTGTTTCTCCGTCGGGTGAGTAAGTGAATCGGTATAGCGCTAACGGTTGTAGTAGACCAGTCGTCTATAAAATGAGCCTAAAAAAAGCACCTCCGGAAAGGTGCACTTGCCGCGCCGATCTTTCAGGTGGCAAGGTGAAGCATCTGCTGCGTTGTCGTCGTTGCCATTGCGAAGGGCTGCACATTGCGAACGATCTTGACCATGATACTGGCGCCCAGCCATAGCTGGTAGAGGCTTTGCGCAACGTTCTGCGGGTCACCCTCAATTGCAAGCGATCGTTCCGTCACGCCAGTCTCGATAGCGCGCGCCAGCCGGCTGACGATGCCTGCCGTGCCGCGATTCAATGCGGCACGCATTGCTTCCGACATGTCCGCCACTTCGGCGCCCAGCTTGACCGCAAGACATTTGCCCTGGCAGTCATAGAACGATTGCGTTTCCTGCCAGATGCGGAAGTAGTCCGCCAACCGCTGTGCCATATCCAGACCGGGCTGAGCAAGCGTCCGGTCGAGATCGTCCAGATAGTCCTCGAAGTAACTCTCGAGCAGCGCCACGCCGAACGCATCTTTCGAACCGAAGTAATGATAGAACGATCCCTTCGGCACGCCGGCCTCCGAAAGAATTTCATTCAGGCCAACGGCAGAAAACCCTTTGGCGCCGATCAGCCGTTGACCGACGGCGATGATGTTCTCGCGGACGTCGGTGGTTTCAGATGTGTTTGCAGTGGCCATGTACGGACTATAACGCGTAGTAGACCAGTCGTCTACGAGTAGTTTAAAAAAAGTGTCTTGACGTTGCGAGGACAGAGGCAGGCCATCAGCCCCAAGTCGCCGTTCATAATGCGCTTTTCGGCCATATAAAATAGGGTGGCGCTTCCCGCAGGTTGCGAACCTCGTCGGTCATTGCCTATCTTGGTGCGGGTTCATGCGCGTTCAGTTTCGCTCGTCGACGACGCTCGTGGAAATCGCGAAAGCTGTAATCCATCGTTCGCAAGCGTTCCAAGCCTCGCGCTATCTAGCGTCACTATCGACTGGCTTCGGCCTGTCTTCACATTCTCGCCAGGAAAGCTTCATGCTGAAAATCCATCACCTCGGTCATTCTCAATCGGAACGTGTCGTCTGGCTTTGCGAAGAACTCGGCGTTCTTTACGAGCTCGAAAAATACACGCGAGACGCGGTCACCCGCCTTTCGCCGCCGGAACTGAAAGCGCTGCACCCGCTCGGCGCTGCGCCCCTTGTCGAAGTCGAAGGTATGTTGCTCGCTGAGTCGGCCGCTATTGTCGAATTCATTCTTGCGCGCTATGGGCACGGACGATTGCAGCTTGCGCCCGACCATCCGGATTTTGCCTCCTACCTTTACTGGTTCCATTTCGCCAATGGCAATCTTCAACCGGTGATGGGACGATCGATGATGGTGGGACGCTGCGGCCTCGCGCCCGATCATCCGATTCAGGCATCGGTGCAAGAACGGCTGGACAAGGTGCTCGCGCTGCTCGAAGCGCGGCTCGCGCAGAACGATTATCTGGCTGGAAGCGACTTCACCGCAGCCGACATCATGAGCGTGTTCTCGCTGACCACCATGCGCCTGTTTCATTCTGTCGACCTTACGCCTTATCCCTACATACTCGCGTATCTGCAGCGCATCGGCGCACGGCCCGCATACCAGCGGGCGATGGCTAAAGGCGATCCGGACTTGACGCCGTTGCTTACTTGAAGCGGGTCGACGCTTGCTCAAACTGGCCGTAATTGTTGAGCTTGCTCAGCCGGGGCATGTCATCCCAACTTGGTCAATTAACTTGGGACTCTGCGCGCACCGTCCAACGGACGACGCGTCAGCCTGGATAGCGGAGGTGTCGTCCGGTGCGGCAGATAGTGGAAGCCGGTGTCAAGGTGGAGAAGATGGATAAGACTCATGCTTTGACTCGCTTCGGATTCAAACGTTGTGCAGAACACCTTGGTGGGCAAATCGCCGGGTCTGGAAATGACAAGCGGCCATTGTCCAATGCATTCAGAGTAACTACAGCACCGGAATGGAAACGAACTACGTAGATCGTCGCGCGCCCGGGTTCCCGGATGAGCGAAATGGCTTTAATCTGGGACTTGACTGAATGACTGCTTTGTATGGATTTGATTGACCGTTTCGGGTCGGCCTGCGTCCGATGTGTCGGGCTGTGGACGCCTTGGACAAGTCTCCAGGACCCGAGCTCATAGACGTATGCCTAATTGATTACCCGTACCGAACTTAAAGAGAGATGTTTCGCAGTTGCCGGCGACGTTGATGAGACGGTCCCGCCATTCGTGCCCAGACTGACCTTGAGCGCTTCGGTCCCACGACGCAACCATGCCTTGACCGTCCCAAGCGGTACGGTCATTTCCTCCGCTATCTCCCTGTGCGTTAAATCATGAAAGTACGCTAGCTCCAATGCACGCCTCTGATTGGTTTGGAGGAAGTTCATGCATGTTGCCAAGTGTCGCGCTTGCTGATTCAAGGCCGCAAGTTCACAGGGATCAAGTGTTTCAGCCGTCAAGATTTCGTCAAGTTTATCGCTCCACTCTATCTCCGGCCCCGCAGAGGATTTGCGTCGTCTTAAATAGTCGAAGGTGCGACTTCTAACAATCACCGCCATCCACGCCATTGGCGGGGAAACGCTGCTGTTATAGTCAGGAGCGGACTTCCAGACGCTGACGAATGTGTCTTGTAGTACTTCTTCAGCAAACTCCCTGCGTCGCAGTATGCGAAGTGCGATCACAAGCAGGTATGGAGAGGTAAGTTCGTAAAGCGTCCTTAGCGCTTTTACATCGCGGCTTGAAATGCGTTCGAGAAGTTGGACAAGTACAGCGGCACCCGGATCAACAGGGAATATGGTTTGCATTGCGATCTCGTGTGAGGAGACAGCGATGCTGCCGCGCAAACATCATGATTTGTCCCCGAAAACACATGTCGCAACCGCCGTGCCCGCAAGAAGCCTGGATCCAGTTTAGAACCCTTGCCGGACGGTCTGTTGAAAACCCGCGCGACGTCGGTCGCTTGCGAAGCGTCTGCTTGTAGCACGCGCCAAGCCTGTATTGCAGCGACCGCATGCAAGCGAAAACGCGTTATTGCAACATACGACCAACACGCTAAGCGTTGAAGCTCAGTGATAAGCGCCATCGAATACGCCATACACGGCGTTCCTGTGCAACGAGAGCGCATCGCTTTTGTTCGATGCGAGACTGGAGACGAGCGGCTTGAGGTATGAACCGAGCCGTAATAGAAAAATTAGGATCTGTTGTTGCAACTGGTCGTCGACGATTGGACGTTGATTTCGTGCCGCCTAGAGAGCATCCCTAGACCTCTAGCCCGCGCAACTTCGTCGCCATGCAAGTGGACAGACGTGGTTGGGAACAACGGGTGACGCAACTGGTCTCTGACAGGTGCGAATTGCGCGCGGCGTCAAGGCTTGCGAGTGCGTGCGTTCGCAGCTTCAGCGGATCGACGACGGGTGATGTGCGAGCGCCGTCACGTTCATCGTCATGTATGGAAACAACGGCAATCCGGAAAGGATCGCATGCAGTTCGTCGTGTGAGTCGACGTCGAAAACGCTGTAATTCGCATACTCGCCAACAACGCGATGCAGTTGCTGCCACTTCCCGGAGCGTTGCAGTTCTTGCGAGTAGGCTTTTTCTCGTGCCTTGATCTCGTCGGCCTGAGCCGTTGGCATATCGAGTGGCAGGTGTACATCCATTCTCACGAGATATAGCATGAGTTTCTTATCGTCCAAAGGTACAGGGTTGTGGGCTTAATTGCGTTTGTCGCGCCGGTAGAAAGCGAGCTTTTCCTCATCGATATGAAGACCCAGCCCCGGCCCCTCCGGCAAATGCAGATCGAAGTCGCGGTATTGGGGACGCGCGGTGACGATGTCGTCTTTCAACAAGAGGGGGCCGAACAACTCCGTGCCCCAGTCAAGTTGGGGAAGCGCGCTGAAGCCGTGGGCTGACGCAACCGACCCGACGCTGCCTTCAAGCATGGTTCCGCCATACAGGGACACGCCGGCTGCATCGGCGATGGCGGCAGTGCGCATCATTGCGTAGATGCCGCCGGATTTCGCAATCTTCAATGCGAACACGTCCGCGCATGCACCGCGCACGAGTTCGAGGGCGTCCTCCGGGCCGGTCACTGCTTCGTCGGCCATGATGGGAACAATGAAGCGCGACGCAAGTCTGGCGAGCGCTCCACGTTGTTCTCGTGGAGTGGGTTGCTCGATGAGGTCGACGCCCGCAGCTTCGAGCGCCTCGATCCCCAAGGTTGCGTCGACCTCGCTCCATGCCTGGTTCACATCGACGGTGACCTTGGCTCGGCCGCCAAGTGCGGCCTTGATTTTCGATACATGCGCCACATCCTCACGAACGCCGCGTCGGCCGATCTTCAGTTTAAAGATGTTGTGACGACGTTCGGCAAGGAGCATTTCCGCTTCCTCGATATCGCGTTGGGTATCGCCACTCGCGAGCGTCCACAGGACCGGAAGTGTCTTGCGCACAGCGCCACCCAGCAGCGTTGAAACCGGAACGCCCAGGCGCTTGCCCTGAGCGTCCAGCAAGGCCGTTTCCAGTGCGCATTTGGCGAACCGGTTGCCCCGTGCGACCTTGTTCAACTTCAGCATTGCACCGTTGACATTGTTCGCATCCATTCCAATCAGCGCAGGTGCGAGATAGGTGTCGATGGTCAGCTTGATGCCCTCGGGACTCTCCTCACCGTAAGCGAGGCCGCCAATGGTGGTGGCTTCGCCAAGACCCTCGATATCATCGCTCGAACGCAGGCGCACAATGACAAGCGTTTGCTGCTGCATCGTCGCCATTGCCAGTTGATGCGCGCGAATGGTCGGAAGGTCGACCAGGATTGCTTCGATGGAGATGATTTGGGCATTCATGGCGGATGGACAAAGTTTATAAGTTGCTCAAGTATTACGCGCCCCATGATCCCGTGTCCAACACCGTCGACGTCTAGTGCCATACCTCTGCGGTATGACGAGCATCAGCCCCCGGAGCCGGTGCGGGGTACGTAGGGTATGTGTTCCTCTTCGTAGAGCCGGTAAATAAGCTCCAGAATTTCCTTGATGTCTTGCGACTCGTCAAGCAAGCGCGTGCTCATGATGATGGGCGATACAAGGGTGGGATCATCCAGTTCCTTATAGCTCACGTCGCTGCGTTTCAGGCCATGCACGCTGCTCGGCACAACAGACACCCCTTCGCCGGCGGCTACCAGCCCGAGCGCGACTTGCAGTTCCCGCGTTTCATAAATCCGGTGAGGCTTCAGACCCCTGTCCTGGAATGCGGAGAGGACCTGGTCGGCGTAACTGGGTCTCGGCGTTTTCGGAAAAATGATCAGCGTCTCGTTCACCAGGTCCCGAAGCGCGAGGATGGGCTTGCTCATGGAAAGCGCATGTCCTTCCGGCAAGGCGACGATCATCTTTTCCTCGCGAAGCACTACTCGGCGTATGTTTGCGTCTTCGAGCCGGATACGGCCGAACCCGATATCGATGCGCCCGTCTTTAAGCGCCCTGAGTTGGTCCATTGTCGACATCTCGTGGAGACTCAACTCGACCGTCGTGTTTTCATCCCGGAAACGCCGGATGATTTTCGGCAGCAGTCCATACAAGGTCGAGCCCACAAAGCCGACTGAAAGGCTACGCTCGATATTGCCGACCCGCCGCGTCATGGATTCGAGCTCGGCGGTTTGCGCCAGCAATTGCACGGCATGGAGATAGAAGAACTTGCCCGTTTCCGTGAGCTTCAACGGGCGCGAGTTGCGCTCGAACAGTTGCACTCCGAGTGTCTCTTCGAGTTGCTGTATCTGCCGGCTCAAAGGCGGTTGGGCCATGTGAAGCCGCTGGGCCGCTCGCGTGAAATTGCGCTCTTCGGCTACCGCTACGAAGTAGCGCAGATGCCGGAGTTCCATCTCGATACCTCCTTGATATAGCCCGATACTAAATCAGTGTTGGACGGGCCTTTCCGACTGGACTTATTCTATTTTTACGCTCTGTTCAACGCCCAATTATACCTTTCAGGCATTCTGCAACTGCGTTGAAACAGGGGTTAACCCCCACCATAAAGACAAAAGATTCTGGAGAAGACAATGACGAAAGTTTTCGCTACGAAAGAAGCGCAAGACCTGTTGAAGGCCGCTGCCAACGTTGAGAGCCAGAGCGGCAATGCTCGCGCCAAACAGATTGTCGGCCGCCTGCTGAGCGACTTATTCAAGGCAATCGACGACCTCGATATGACACCCGATGAAATCTGGGCCGGCGTCAATTATTTCAACAAGCTTGGTCAGGATGGCGAAGCGGCGTTGCTCGCCGCTGGCCTCGGCATTGAAAAGTACCTCGACATTCGCATGGATGCTGCGGACAGGGAAGCCGAGATCAACGGGGGCACGCCGCGTACCATTGAAGGCCCGCTCTATGTCGCCGGTGCGCCAGTGCACGACGGGGTATCAAAGATCGACAGCGACCCCGATCAGGAAGCGGGCCCTCTGGTCATTCGTGGCACCGTGACCGGCCTGGATGGCAAGCCCGTTGCAAATGCGATTGTCGAGTGCTGGCACGCCAACTCTAAAGGCTTTTATTCGCACTTTGATCCGACCGGAGCGCAGAGCGAATTCAACTTGCGCGGGGCGGTGAAAACGGGTGTCGACGGCAAGTACGAGTTTCGTACGCTGATGCCGGTCGGCTACGGTTGCCCGCCGCATGGCGCGACTCAGCAACTGCTGAACGTGCTCGCGCGTCACGGCAACCGTCCGGCGCATGTGCATTTCTTCGCCGGCAGCGACAAGCACCGCAAGCTGACCACGCAAATCAATATTGAGGGCGACCCGCTGATCTGGGACGACTTTGCCTATGCGACCCGCGAGGACTTGATTCCGCATGTGGTCGAGAAAACCGGTGGCATTGCGCTCGGCCTCAAATCCGACGCATACCGGGAAATCGAGTTCAACTTTGCGTTGACGCCGCTCGTCCAGGGCAAGGACAACCAGGTCGTCCATCGTCCGCGCGTATCAGCTACGGCTTGATCGCCTGAAGCGGCTGCCCGGTATCGCTGCCGTCGCTTGATCCCCCGAAAAAAATCACTGACACCGGTGCACGGCTCCATGCTCGGAGCCTGCACAGGGAGAGCCTCTATGTCCGTAATCATCGAAAAGTCCGTGCTGCTGGATGAATTGCTGCACGCCGCCGTCCAGGACGACAAGCAGACTGGTGTATTTCGCTGCCGCCGCGATATTTTTACGAATGCCGATTTGTTCGAACTGGAGATGAAACACATCTTCGAAAGCAACTGGGTGTATCTGGCGCATGAAAGTCAGATTCCCAACAATAACGATTACTACACGACATGGATTGGCCGTCAGCCAGTAGTCGTCTCGCGAGACAAGGCCGGAGAACTTCACGCGGTCATCAATGCCTGCGCTCATAAAGGCGCCATGATTTGCCGGCGCAAGCATGGCAACAAAGGCAGCTTTACGTGTCCGTTTCACGGCTGGACATTCGCCAACACCGGAAAGCTCTTGAAGGTGAAAGATGAGAAGACCACGCAATACCCCATTCAATTCAATTCGAACGGCTCGCATGACCTGAAAAAGGTACCGCGGTTTCAGAGCTACCGCGGCTTCCTGTTCGGCAGCCTCAATGCCGACGCCATGTCGCTGGAGGACCACCTCGGCGAGACCAAGGTCATCATCGACCAGATCGTCGATCAGGCGCCTCACGGGCTTGAAGTGTTGCGTGGCAATTCCTCGTACATCTATGACGGTAATTGGAAAATGCAGATGGAGAATGGATGCGATGGTTACCACGTCAGCACCGTGCACTGGAATTACGCCGCGACCATGGGCCGGCGCAAGGTCGATGGCACCAAGGCTGTCGATGCGAACGGCTGGAGCAAGTCGGTTGCCGGCGTGTACGGATTCGACAACGGTCACATCCTGCTCTGGACCAATTCGATGAACCCGGAAGTGCGCCCGGTCTATCAACAACGCGAAGAAATAAAGGCCCGGGTCGGCGGCATAAAAGCAGATTTCATCGTCAATCAAACTCGCAATCTCTGCCTGTATCCGAACGTCTTTTTAATGGACCAGTTCAGCACCCAGATTCGCGTGGTCCGTCCGTTGAGCGTTGGTCAAACTGAAGTCAGCATCTTCTGCTTTGCACCAAAAGGCGAGAGTGCAGCCGACCGCGCCACCCGCATTCGCCAATACGAGGATTTCTTCAACGTCTCGGGAATGGGCACCGCAGATGACCTCGAGGAGTTCCGCGCGTGCCAGGCCGGCTACGCAGGCACCACTGCACTGTGGAACGACCTCTCGCGCGGCGCTCCGTTGTGGGTCGATGGCCCGGACAGAAATGCGAAAAGCATGGGTCTCAACCCGCTCATCTCGGGTGAGCGCAGCGAAGACGAAGGGCTCTTTGTAACCCAGCACGAATACTGGGTAAGACTGATGCGCGATGCGCTGAAAAAGGAGCAAGGGGAGGCGGTCGTATGAGCTTCGACTACCACACCATATGCGCGTTGCTGTACCGTGAGGCGCGCTTGCTCGATGACCGCGAATGGGATGACTGGCTCGCCTGCTACACCGAGGACGTTACCTATTGGATGCCGGCGTGGGATGACGACGACCGGCTGACCGATGACCACGAGAGCCAGATCTCGCTGATGTATTACCCGGATCGCGGCGGCCTGGAAGACCGCGTGTTCCGTATCAAGACCGAACGCAGTGGTGCTTCCATGCCTGAACCGCGTACCAGCCACAACGTGACCAATGTCGAGGTGCTGGCCGAACGTGGCAACGAAGTGGACGTGCGTTACAACTTCAACACGCTGAGTCATCGATACAGGATCACCGACTATTTTTTCGGCACCATGTTCGTCACCTTGCGCAGGGTCGGCGACGACCTGTTGATTTCCAACAAGCGAATCGTGCTGAAGAACGACTATATCCGTCAGGTGCTCGACGTGTACCACGTCTGATGGCAAGCGCCGGTAATACATTTGCAGAAAAGGAGGCAACATGCCGAGCTACAACGTGGCACTCAACTTCGAGGACGGCGTCACTCGCTTCGTCGTATGCAAGCCGGGGGAGAAAGTGCTCGATGCAGCCTTCCGCGCGAAAATCAATCTGCCGATGGATTGCTCGGACGGTGTCTGCGGGACGTGCAAGTGCCGCGCTGAGAGCGGCAGCTACGACCTTGGCGACGATTACATCGAGGACGCGCTGAGCGATGACGAGAAGGACAGCGGGCTCGTACTCACGTGTCAAATGGTCCCGGAAAGCGATTGCGTGATCGCCGTGCCGGCATCTTCCACCGTCTGCAAGACCGGGAAGAGCACGTTTGCCGCGACAGTAACGAAGGTGGAACCGCATAACGACGCGGCCGTCGTTCTCGAACTGGAGGTGGACGGTGCGGCGCCCGCGTTCCTCCCGGGGCAGTACGTCAACATCGACGTTCCTGGCAGCGGCCGACACCGCTCGTACTCGTTTTCATCGCCGCCGGGTGAATCCAGAATCAGTTTCCTGATCAAGAAGATTCCGGGAGGCGTGATGACCACCTGGCTCGAATCGGCACAACCAGGCAACATGGTCGAGCTGACCGGGCCGCTTGGCAGCTTCTATCTGCGCGCCGTTGAGCGGCCGCTGCTATTCATTGCCGGCGGTACGGGACTGGCGCCGTTCCTGTCGATGCTGGAAGTGCTCGCGCGAGCCAACTCGCAACAACATGTTCACCTGATTTATGGCGTGACCCGAGACCTCGACCTGGTGCACGTCGACGCCATTGAGATGTACAGGAAGAAGTTGTCCAATTTCAGCTACGACACCGTTGTGGCCGATGCGGATTCAGCCCATCCCCGCAAAGGTTGGGTCACGCAGCATGTGCCGGCCGGGGCGTTGAATGATGGCGATGTCGATGTCTACCTGTGCGGGCCGCCGCCAATGGTCGACGCGGTGCGCAAGTATTTCGACGACAGCGGCGTGAAGCCTCGCAGTTTCCACTATGAGAAGTTCGCCCCCAATGCAGAACTGGAGACGGCATGACCATGAATAGATTCAAGGGCAAGGTCATGGTCGTCACCGGCGCGGCTCAGGGCATTGGGCGCGGCGTGGCGCTGCGTGCGGCCGCCGAAGGTGCCAGGGTGCTCTTTGTTGATCGGGCCGATTTTGTAGCCGAGATCGCCGCCGAGGCCAACGACGGGGAGACGGCTGGGTTTGTAGCCGACCTCGAGACCTATGCCGGTGCAGCCGCAGCACTGGCATTTGCAGTGCAGCGATTCGGCGGGATCGACATCTTGATCAACGGGGTCGGCGGCGCGATTCGCATGCGCCCCTATGCCGAGTTCGAACCGGAGCAGATCGATGCGGAAATTCGCCGCTCGCTCATGCCTACCCTGTACACCTGCCATGCCGTATTGCCGTACTTGCTTGAGCGCGGCGCCGGAACCATCGTCAATGTTTCCTCGAACGCCACGCGCGGCATACGCCGTGTCCCGTATTCGGCGGCCAAGGGCGGTGTCAACGCGATAACCCAGTCGCTCGCGATGGAGTACGCGGAGCGCAACATCCGCGTTGTGGCCACCGCGCCGGGCGGGACCGACGCACCCCCGCGCCGCGTCCCGCGCAACGCTGCCGGCGACAGCGAACAGGAAAAGACCTGGATGGACGAAGCGGTGCAGCAGGTCACTGAATCGACCTTTTTCAAACGATACGGCAGCCTTGAGGAGCAGGTTGCGCCCATTCTGTTCCTTGCATCGGACGAGGCCGGTTATATCACCGGCACGGTGTTGCCGGTCGCAGGCGGTGACACGGGCTGATCATCGCAACTATGTGGCAATCATTTTTATCGAGCTTCTCAGGTTCACGGGCGCGCAACGGGACTTTCAGATGCATCCCCTTCAAACCTTCAGCCTTTGTGCCAAACCCAGCGCCGCATCGCGCCCGGCTGCTCGCGACTTCGAGTCAACCTCGGAGCCGTATAAAGTCTTCTCTACGACGATGTCGTGGTGCTCCGTTATCCCCACCATCTCGTACCACGTGGACATATAGGCACCCTGATGTTCAGCGAATGCGCCCAGCTCGGCGCCGCGCGCTGAGATCGTTACGCCTTTGACGCCAGTCAAAAGCCCCTGTAATCCACGCTCGTCAAAAGTGAACAGAAGGTCTTTCTGGCTCACCACGTCTATCAGGTGTTTCAGCCTGTACGGGATTCCGAAGTTCCACATAGGAACGCTGAACACGATCAACTGCGCGTTACGAAATCGGTCTGCCAATGCGGTTATCGCTTCCCATACCTCGACCTCCTGGCTTGTCCGCTCCCGGCCTTCCAACGCGGCATATTTAGCGCCCAAAGCATAGCCGTCGAATTCGGGAAGTTCAGTGCTCCACACGTCGAGGGTATCGACTGTACCGTTGCTATTTGCCGCGAGCCATGCGGTGATGAATGAATCCGCGACTTCGCGCGAAGCAGAACGCAACTCCCTTGGCGACCCTATCACGTGTAAGAGGCGGGGCGCGTGGTTAGCAGATGTTTGCGTTTGATCGGACTGGTCGGTCATAGGTTGTTCCGTATGTAAAGGTGTGAGGGTTAACTCAAGAACCGTCTAGATGATGACTCAGGGCTCCTGAGCGACCTGAACCGGCATCACACTGGTACTTTTCATCAACCCGCGCGCGCAGGAGTTGCATCGCCCTGATCGAGCATTGAGCCAAGTCACTTGAGAAGATGCTAGTCCTCGATACGGACGCCGCGCCAAAATGCGACGTGTCCGGCGATCTCGCGTGCGGCGTCGAGAGGGGTTGCGTAGTACCAAGCCGCGTCCGCATTCGTCTGGCCGTCTACGACTACGTCGTAATAATGTGCTTCGCCCTTCCATCCGCACGTCGAGACTTTCTCGCTCGGCTTCAGATAATCCAGTTTCAGCGCGTGGGGTGGAAAGTACAAATTGCCTTCGACCATCTTGATCTCGTCATCGGCGGCCGATGCGATTACCGTTCCGTTCCAGGTTGCGCGTTTCATGAGCTTTTCTCGATGGTTCAGGTTAATGGGTTTCGATGCCGAACACGAGCAAGGGACAGCGGCGGCCACCCGATCAGTCTTTCAAGGGTTACGCGCCAAAGGATCCTGCTATCAACGAAAGCGCGCCCACGGTAGTCAGTGTAATCCGCATTCGCACGTACCATTGCGGAAGGTCGCCAAGCTGGCGGAAACGAAAATCTGCAATCAGGCAGGATACAAGTACTGCCGCCATCGCGAGGCAAGACAGTTGATCGTTGACGCTAAGGACGACCCAGGCGGCGATCGAGGGAACAACGCTCCATAAAATGCCAGCCGCGCGCTTGCCATTTGTTGCGAGCCATATGCCCCAGTGCACGGCGCCCACGAACGACACGATGCATGCGCCATAGCCCAACAGCGCATGCCTCATTACGTCTTGATGGTTGGCGAGCATGTGCACAAGCAGTGCTAGCCCGACAAATGGGATCGCGCCGCCGTAGCCGAGCAGTTTGGGAAGCGGCGTGTTCGCTTCGAGCGTAGTCATGACAGCTTCACCTCAGGTTGAAACGCGCCCACCTTTGAACTGTTCTGGTCCTCGTGCGTGCATTCGGTGCGGGCGACTGATTTTTTACGTGGGTAGGGCGTGCAACTTGCCCCGCAATGCTTCACTCTTCCGGCAATGCATATCGATTCCGCGCGTCCGAAAGAATGCCTGTGACCGTCTCAATGGCTTTGCTGTCGCCACTCAGCAGATCCATGAAGTGCCAATTATGTCCATCCGGTGTACCCGGCGATAGACGAACCGGAACTCCAACCCGATAGGAAGAGCCCAACCCGGCCTTTTCGAGGTCTTGGTTGATCGCTTGCTGGATTTCACTTGCCGATAAAATTTGCTTGTTCAAAATTGATTCCCACGAAGAAAGTTTGGTTGTACGCGATGCGCTGCACCCTTGCGCGAACCAGATGGATATCCAATCAGAAGGGTCTGGCGAATGAAACGCATGATGCAATGGCTGCACTGCTTCAAGGGCAATTAGTGTGCCGCATCTTTTCGCGCTTATCGGAGTTCGGTGAGTCTGCCAAATCAATGCTGCGATGTCCTTAGTATCTGTGAAATGGTCCCAACACATGGCTGGACGATAGCTGAACACGTCACCGGCGCCGGTGGAATTTGCAGCGAACAGACACCGATCTGTTTATCGTTTGCGCGCCTCAATGAACTTGAGTATGTGCCTGGGACGTTGGCGCCCTGGCTGTTTGCGTCCCTGACCTTATCCCTGCGTGACGTACACCTCGAAATACACCGAGCTGTCGTCGCCGCTCCACAAGTCCAGCTCCACTCGTTCGACAATGTATCGTCCGCTGCCTCCATTCACCCCCAATACCACGATCGTGCCAGTGTCCAGGTGCGGTATGGGAACCCGCTTTGTAACCTGGGCGAGAGGCGTCGAAGGGTCTGTGTTGCCGACCTCATGAAATTCGTAGAAATAATCGGCGCGCATTGCATCCGCCGGCGTAAAAACATCGTCCATAGTCACTCCCGTAAGCAGATAAGCGATTCATTGAGCTTTAGCCCACCGACTCCGTGAACACGCGCAGATAATTCGCACCCAGTATCTGGGTCACATCGTTTTGCGTGAAGCCCGCAGACAACAGGGCGCTCGCAAGCGATGGCAACTGCTCGTAGCTGCGAAATACCGGCGGCGATATGAATCCCAGCATATCCGAGCCGAGCCCCACATGTTCGACTCCGACGACATCGGCCATGCGCTTGACGCCTTCGGCCATCGCGTGGATATCGCTGAACGTGCCGGAGCTTGGCCAAACGCCGATCACACCGCCCGTGTCGGCAATCGCGCGCGCGTGATCAGGCGAAATCAGGCGGGAGCGGGCGCCCGGATGCGTGGAAAGTGCCGTATGGGACAAGACCAGCGGCTTGGTCGATGTGGACGCAGCCCGTTTGACGAGCGCATATGTGCCGTGGGCGACATCGACCACGATGCCCAGGCGGTTGCATCGGCGGATAACGTCGGCACCGAAATCCGTGAGACCACCGTGGACGGGCGGCTCGGTTTGAATGTCGCCAAGCTCATTCACGCGGTAGTGCGTGAGCTGCAAATGGCGCAGTTGATGCTGGGTGAAAGCTTCATCGAGCGCGTCTATATTTCCTTCCAGGAAATCGCCGCCCTCTGCGGCGATGATCGCGCATGGTCCGGAGAACGCCTGCGCCTGAAGTGACGCTGCGGTCGTCACGACCCGCATCTTTTCGCGGGCGACAAGCGCGTGTGCTCGGGCGAATTCTGTTTTTCCCAGCGCGTACAACTCGCCGGGCTGCGGCGTTCTCCACGCTTCGAAACGCTTGCGGTCGCTGGACACGTGAGTCACTGTCGTGTCCGTCACTATCGCGAGGCAGATCACATTCATTGCGCCGGCCCTCATGGGTGCGGACAGCGGCACGAATGGGCGATTCGCGCCGACCAACGGGTCCCGCGACACGATCACACGCCCGGCGTGGCTATGCATGTCGATGGTGGGCGACGTGGTCGACGGCTGCCACTGCGGCGCGTCGCTGGCGTCGTCCCGATACCCCGCGAAACGTCCAGGTACGCAGGCGGCGAGGCCGAGCGCGGCGCTCGACGCAAGGAACGCGCGCCGGCCAATGGATTGGTGGGAAGGAGAGGAAGCAGGGTGAAGATCAAATGCATCGACCAACCGGTAAATCCAGCCCGCGGGGTCTTCAAACAGCGGCTGCAAGCGGCCACGCAAACGAAGCATGTCACCTGTCACTGTAAAGGGCTGTGTAGCGAACACTTCGATACACGACAGCGGATTCGCCTGGATACAGCCGCCACAACAGGGTTCGTCGACGCTCAGCAGGAAATAATCGACCTTGAGTGCCGATCGATCGAGCGGCGTCATCCAACCGCTTATCTCGATCACCGAATCGTGCAGTGCTTGCGCTGCACCTGTCTGAATCGAGGACCAGTCAAAAGAAGCAATCATGAGTGGTTTGGAAGGCAAAGTCCGAAGTGCCGGGACGGCGTGAGGTTAGATTTGGCCTTTGTTGATGCCACATGAGGCAGTTAGCGTTGCCCTATTTACTGTGTGCAGACGCAACTCCCCTTGAGGATGATATTTTGCATAAGTATATTGGGCAACTTTGCATCAGTTTTACGAACGAATTGGCTGGCTGCTGCATCGAACAGAGTCCGAACTCCAATGAAAGCATGTTGAGTCTGTGAATCACATGACACAGCGGTTCATAAATCACAAAGAGGGCGGCGGTGCCGGGCGGTGGAATCGGCGGAAGCATAACGTTTGGCGATAACCGCTAGCGTGAACCCCCGACTGTCGTGCGAGGTGCTGACGTCCGCACGGTAAGAATGCTTCGGATGGTAGCTGGAGAACTTTCGGCCACCGGACTTGGCGCCTCTCACCGTGGAATCGAAAACTTAGGCGTTTTGATTCTCAGTGCCTACAAACGGCGCAGAGATAGGGTTTGCGCGGTTTTGCGCATCGTTTGACAGCATGACCAATGGCCGCGTCACCGACATGCCGACGCAGCCATTCGAGCGTTCGACTGACTCGTTTGTGTATAGCGTGACCAAGAGGTCCATTTTTGCTCGCTGGCATACTGTTCAAACTTACAGCACAGGTTATATATACAGCGATATTGAATATCGCAAGTTCGCCACCGGTCGTGTGGTCGTGCCCTCTGCCACAAGGAACCCCAAGGCAAGAATCTCTCCACGATGCGGAGAAAATCGACGATCCACATGGCCTTGACGAAATGGGGCAGAGTTACCACAGCAACCAAAGGAGGGCCTACAAACTTGTCCTATTTAAAGCTTCATTTATGGAATTGATTGGCAAGCAACAAATTCAGCCTGCGTCACTTGCTTTGAATCGTCATAGCACGGGAAATTAGCGGTGGCATATTGACGGGTGAGCGCCACTGAGTACTAGCCGTCGAGTGTCGCCCATCGAGCAACTTTCCGGCTATCAGCCGAGCGGAAGGGGCAGGGTGCAGTTACTTGTGCGAATCCATGCTGCCTGCAATTCCCTCCGTACCGCCGCCTGTCAAATCGAAACGGGATCTTGATTAACCCAAGCCTTCCTAGACTTGGCCGGCGCCCCCGTCACCCATCAAATCCGAGCCGGTCATGTAAGAACTCTGGTCAGACGCCAAAAACAGTGCTGCGTTGGCCATCTCCTCGGCGCGGCCGAGCCTGCCGAGCGGAATCATTCCGAGGTACATGTTCACCAAAGCCTCGCGCGCTTCGGGCGTGGGTGCCTGCGAGTCGAGAATTGGGGTATCGATCACGCCTGGACTGAGGGTATTGACGCGAATGCCGCGGTCCTTGAATTCCGCAGCCCAAGTGCGGGCATAGGAGCGCAACGCCGCCTTGGTGGCCGCGTACGCGGTGTGGCCCGGAAAGCCTTTGAGGTGCATCGCCGACGAAACCAAGACGATCGAGCCACCCCGTGTCATCAGCGGCAGAAGCTTCTGGACCAGGAATACCGGGGCGCGGGCGTTGAGGTTGAACGTTTTGTCGAAGTGGGCAGGCGTGAGGGTTTCAATCGAAGCCTCCTCCGTCAAACCCGCGTTGGACACGATGATGTCGATTACACCCTTCTTCGCCCTTATGGTCGCGGCTACCTGATCAATATCAGCGAACTTTGTGACATCAGCTTGCAAAGCCGTCGCGTTTGGCCCGAGCAGCTCGGCGGCCTGATTAACTTCGGCCTGCCGACGACCGAAAAGAAAGACATGAGCACCCTCGGCGACGAACCTTTGTGCGATAGCCAAACCGATACCGGACGTTCCGCCGCTAATAACGGCAACCTTGCCTGAGAGAGTGGACATTTTAAAACCTTGAATGTTGGAGAGATCAAGAGAGAACTGCTGGGACCACCCCGCATTTGTTCGTTGGGTTTTCATTTAACGACGCAAAAGCGGGTTCGTCCTTGGCATTTCGAAGACAGGCCTATGGCACAGCGCTTACGATTCAACGCACGGCAGCCGCCAGCCCTATTCGCGCGGCCCGCCCTTTACTTCGGGCGGGTCCGCGATGAATCAGCCTATCGCGAACCGCCTGCAGCATCGATAAGCGAACCAGTAATCCAACCAGCATCGGCGGAGGCGAGGAACGCGACGATCGTGGCGACATCGCCGGGTTGTCCTGCGCGGCCAAGCGGCGTTGCAGCGATCATCATTGCTTCGAAGTCGCCCTCAAGGCCAGCCGATTTAAAGCCCTCTGTCTTCACTGCGCCCGGGTTCACGGCGTTGACGCGGATTTGCTTGGGTCCTAGCTCTTTTGCGAGAACTCGCGTAATCGAGTTCACTGCACCCTTGGTGCCGGAGTAGACGACCGAAGTCGGCGGCGTCAGCTCACCAACCACCGATCCGATATTCACAATGCTTCCGCCTTCGGCAGGGAACAATGCCAGCGCAGCCTTGCTCGCGAAAAGCAGACCCGAGACATTGGTGCTGAACATGGCCGTGATGCTTTCACTAGTGACAGATTCCAGTGGAGCGAACGAGTAGATTCCGGCGTTGTTGACAAGAATGTCCAGCTTTCCGTATGTCTCTTTGGTAGCGGCAAACAACCGGGCGATGTCAGATTGAACAGCAACGTTGGCCTGAACTGCAATTGCCTTTCCGCCAGCGTTGACGATATCGCCCACAACGCGGTCAGCGTCGACCTTGCTCGACGAATAATTGACCACGACCGAAGCGCCTTGGGACGCTAGTTCCTTGGCGATAGCGGCGCCGATACCTTTTGAAGAGCCAGTAACGATGGCGACTTTATTTGCGAGCTTTTGTTGCTGTGACATGGTCAATCCTTTGTGAGAGAGCCAACGGAGTTGGCGTTGATTGAGCATCACCCCTTTATCGAACGTTGATAAGGCGCACAATCGAACTTTCTACTATTCATCCCAGACATGACCGACAGTATTTCGGCGCTGAAACTCTTCGTGCGTGTGGTTCGGACGGGGAGCATTTCGAAAGCCGGACGTGAGTTCTCGCTGTCACAGCCCTCGGCGTCGCGCGCTATCGCCATGCTCGAAAAGGACGTGGGTGCCCCGCTGCTTATGCGTTCTACCCGTGCCGTGGTCTTGACAGAGGCGGGCGCGGACTATCTTTCACGCATCGAGCCTATCCTTGCCGCGCTCGACGAAGCCAACCAGGCGGTGCGCGGGGCCGACCAGCTCCAAGGAGAGCTGCGTGTGGCGTTGCCGGCGACATTTGCTACACGGGAGGTCATACCGAAACTTCCAGCCTTCCTTGACAGGCATCCTGCACTGCGGATCAATCTCTTGATGGACGATGCCAGGCAAGACTTGCTTCGCGAAGGCGTCGATGTTGCCATTCGCTTCGGTACGCTTGCCGATTCGAACGCAACGGCTCGGCTGCTATGCAGGAACCAACGAGTGATGGTAGCCTCGCCGGAATATCTAAGTCGCGCGGGTGTTCCCGATTCGCCGCCTGACCTTTCAGACCATCAAATAATTATTGGGCCGTCCGCGAGCATGGCAAGCTGGTCGTTTGAACGCGACGGTCGAGCGCAATCCATTCGCCTCGAAGGACGTGTTGCGACAAGTTCCAACGACGGTGCCACGGCTGCCGCAGTAGCAGGACTCGGAATCGTGGGTACAGGATTGATGGGATGCAGCGCCGAATTATCGGACGGAAAGTTGATAAGGGTTCTGAAGGACTGGGATATGGGGACAACTGAGATCCACGCGGTTTTTCCTGCTGGGCGGGCTGCAAAACTTGCGGCGAAGACGTTCGTTGAACATTTGATAAGTTTTCTTCAAAGCCACGAGCAGTAGATACTTTTCGACACCACGGTGCGAGGTGCTTACACGATGTGCGCGGCATTGTCTTTGTCGCATACGAAAGGCGGAGTGTGGCTTTCGGGTTGGTCAGCGTTAATGCAACGGACCGAGATACTCTTTCTTGCCAATTGCGACACCTTGATGTCGCAAAATCGCGTGGGCAGTCGCGATATGGAAATAAAAGTTGGGCAACAGGAAACGGGTCAAATACTCAAAACCGGTCATGTCGCCGTTGATGCTTAGAAATCGCAGTTGAATAAGGCGCCGTTCGGCTCCGGCAAAGTCCTCACCGGTGAGCGTTTCCAAATGCTTCGCTGTGTTTCCAAGCCTAGTCTTCAGTTGCTCGATGTTTGCTTCCGTATCGGGGAAGACAGGCGCAACGGTGCCGGTCAACCTCGCAACGCCATTTTTAGCATTGTCACTCGCGCGCTGAACTTGGGCGCTGAAGGTCATCATGCCGGGGGCAAGCCGTGCTGCAAGAAGTGCGTCAGGAGCAATCCCGTAGTCGATGATGTGCTTCTGGGCATGATCGAGGTAGCCCGACATTTGCTGCAATCCACGCTTGAGAGGCTCGATGGTTAATTCCGTCATGGTAATCATTTGTCGTTCTAGTTTTACTCGTGAACCTGGTGGTGAAACATACAAGCCCCGACGACGGTCGACGCCGATCGTCGAAGTCGCCTTGGCCCTACCTCTCTCTGCTTCGCGCTAACTGCCTGAGAATCGGGAACAGCTCGGCTGGTTCGGCGCGAGCGGTGTAATCCGGATTGACGTCTGACCAGGCGATGTACCCGTCCTGCCCGATTACGAATTTCGCGGGCATGGACAGCGTCCATTCAGAATCGCCATTGAAGATGGAGAGGTCTGCACCGAGTAGCTGATGCACCTCCTGCAACTCGACCGGCAATAACCAACGAACGCCATACGCAGCGGCGACGCGGCCCAGTTTGTCCACCAATATTGGGAAGCGAAGATTGTTGTCCTGCCGTGATTGTTCGCTAAAGGTAGCTCTCTGCTGGGAGACGGCCACGAGGGTCGCGCCCAACTCTTCAATCTTTGGACGGGCTTGCTCAAAGGCGCTCAACTCAAGACTGCAATACGGACACCAGGCACCGCGATAAAACACCAAGACGACTGGCCCCTTGGACAGCAAGCCTCTAAGCGAAAGTTTTGTTCCCGCGCTGTCCAGAAGAGAAATATTAGGCGCGATGACGCCGGCCTGGAGCGCACGGTATGCGGCCCTATCTCTGATGAGTCTCGCGACTACGCCATACAATGCGTCCGATGAAGCGGCGTTTGTAGGGTCTAGTTCAAAGTGTGTTCTTACCTCGTCAAGCTGGTCCTGGAGTTTCACGTTAGTCCCTTATCCGGCATTGTAGAAACTTTGCCAGAGCAGGGGGTCTCAGACTAGATAGCTAAAACGCATAGTTGAAATGCACTTCACAGGGGTGAAACTTGCTGATCGCAGTCGGTTACGATGACGTCGAAATAATGCCGTGGAAGCAGCGTAGATGCTGTGCCCTGGCAGGCCTTCACCGCTTAGACCGGACGATATCGACGATTGCGTCTCCCGCTGCCTCAACGGAAGAATTCTCGGAACGCTGAAAGATGCTCCTTGCGCGTCAGCTATTTGACGAGCCTTGTCCTGTGGGGCCGCGATGAAATATGCTGGCGCGTTCTTCCTTCTTCCCGAAACGTCGGTAGGCAAAGCGGACGTCTCCAGCGGTAACGAATTGCGTTGGTGCCGGCGCAAGGGCATGGGGGGTCATCGATTTACACCCCAGCCCCACCGGAAACATAAAGGGTTTCTCCGGTTATCCAGCCGGCGTCGTCTGACGCGAGGAACACGACAGGTTTCGCGATATCCGCCGGTTGCCCAGCACGACCCAGTGGAGTCATCGCCACCATTTGCGCCTCCATGTCCCCGCCAAAAATCCCAGCGGTGTGAAGGCCTTCGGTGAGGACTAGTCCAGGATTGACAGCGTTTACACGGATATTTTTGGGTCCGAGTTCCTTCGCGAGCGTTTTCGTGATCGTATCAATGGCGGCTTTTGTGCCGGCGTAAATACTTCCCGTTGGCGGGGCCATGGTGCTGACCACTGAGCTGATGTTGATGATGCTGCCGCCCGTCGGGGCGAAAAAAGGCAGCGCAGTCTTGGTGACCAACAGCAATCCAAAAACATTGGTGGTGAACTGTCGGTTGAAGTCTTCAAGTGTCACAGCTTCAATCGCCGAGAACGCATACACGCCGGCGTTGTTCACCAAAATATCCACTTTCCCGAACGCCTTTTGCGTCGCCGCGAGCATGGCGACGACCTCGCTTTCGACGCTCACACTGGCTTGTACCGCGATGGCTTTTCCGTCCGCCTTGACGATTTCGGCGACAACTTTGCCTGCCCCTGTTTGTCAGTGGCGTAGTTGACGACAACTGACGCGCCTGCCTCTGCCAGATGCTTGGCAATTGATGCGCCGATACCCTTCGATGCGCCTGTTACAACCGCAACTTTGTTTGTCAGCGTTGACATTATGCTTTCCTTTTACCTGCTTCGTGCTTTGTGGATAGATGGATGCTTAGTGTTCGTCGCAGCGTGCCGCGACTCGACCTTTCTGTTCTTGCTTCGACGCAGCCCTGATCTGCTAGCCGTCCCAGCCAGAGGCTCGAATGATGTCGCAAAAATTGACGCGCTTGAACGCGGCGTCTTTGTCCGCGAGCACATCCGCATTGATGTTTCCAAAGGTTGTCTCAGGTTTATGCTTGATACCAACGAAGCGAAATAGAAGACCCTACTCGAACGATTGAACAACAGATGAGCTTCTGTATCGCGAACGAATTGGCGTCGTCTCCTAACAGGCGTTGTAAGATCGACCGCCCCAACTTGAATCGTTCCGACGTCCACCCATGAGAATCGATCCGTATAGCCTGGAGCTTTTTCTCGCAACTGCCAGAGAGGGGTTCAATCGCACGGGCGGCAAAGCGGGAGCACATTGCAACATCGGCGCTCAGCCGTCGTATTGCCGATCTCGAGCTCGCCATTGGCATGCCGCTTCTGGTGCGTTCTCCGGCCGGCGTCGAGTTGGCGGAAGCAGGGCGGCACGCTTTCATCCGTGCGACCAGGCTGCACGATGACCTTCAATCTCTCGGTCGTGACGTGCAATCTCTCAGCGGACAGGTATCCGGCGTCGTACGCCTGTTTGCCAATGCGTCCGCCGCCGTAGGATTTCTGCCCGAGCGACTTATGAGCTTCCAGGCGGAGTATCCCCGTGTCGAGGTCGCGTTGAACGAACGCATCAGTGACGACGTGCTGCGCGCGTGTCTGGAAGATCGTGCCGACGTTGGCGTGTGCGTTGCGCCAGCGTCTGTACCGTCTGGCCTTGAATCAAGGCATTTCGCCGACGATCCGTTAATGGTGGTGCTTCCTCCCGCGCACGAACTCGCTAACGCGGATAGGCTTTCTTTCTCCGATGTCGTTAGATTTCCGCTGGTTGCACTTCAAGCGGGGGAATCACTCGATCAACTCCTCAAAGAGCGTGCCGACGCGGCGCGTGGTTCGCTTAGGATCAGTGTCACAGTCAATAGTTTCGACGCGCAATGCCGGATGGTTGAGGCCGGATTGGGGATAGGCATCGTACCGACGAGCGCGGCATCGGCGTTTGCAGGCACGCGCAACTTCGTGAGACGTCCGCTCGACGAACGCTGGGGACAGCGGGAATTGTGCGTTTATGCGCTACGTAAGTCGCCGCGCCTGAAAGCCGTTCAGGCGCTGATCGAGCGTCTGTCACAAACGCGGGATGAGGGTTAGCACGGACATCGTAATCGGCGATGCCCCGTTTGCCGAAACAGCACTTCGTTGCAACGCCTTCGCCGGGCTAGATTGCCAGATGGGAGACAAACATGACAATTTTAACTCTAGCGGGCCGCGTCCTTTTTCTGAGCGCGGAACCACGTCTCATCGAACGGCAATTGGCGGGCGAAAACCTGACGCTATCGACGGCGCACGAGCTACGCGACGACGTATCGACCGACGAGATCACGCCGATGAGCGTGCTAACGCAATATGATGAACGTCTTGGCCGTTATCCTTACGTTGGCCTGCGTGTGGGCACGAAGTGTCCGATTGGCGTGGACGACATCAAATCAAACGGCTTTTGTGTCACGGTTGCGGGCAACCGGTATGGAAAGGGTTCGTCCCGCGAACACAGCCCAGTCGCGGAGTTCAACGCTGGTATTCACCTGGTTATCGCCAAAAGTTTCGAGCGCATCTACCGACAGAACGCCGACAATCTGGGACTCACATCGACCTATTTTAGTCTGGTCGAGCGCATCCAGCGCGGCGAGCCGATCGACATCGACGAACTGGTTGCAACGCGCGATGCGCTGGCAGCCGCGATCTTGCGTAGTGGCGGGCTGTTGCGGTACGGCGCGACGAACATGCGTCATGTCGCGGTCACAAGTCTTGGCGCGCGGGTGGATGCCGTGCCACGCACGCTCGCCGAAAAGACAGGTCGCCAACGACGGGGAACAGATGCGCTACGACGACGCACTGCCCAATGGTTTTCACATCATTGCGCTCGATGCAGACCCTGAACAGCATCTGGACGCCGTCTCGCAGGCAGCGCTCGCCCGGATCGGCGCGCAGACCGTTGGCATCACCGCAGACGCGGACAAGACCGTGCCGGGGCGCGTGCTATTCGACGTGAGCGGCAAATACCGGCAATTCTTCGATGAACATGGCGTTAAGGCGATCCTCGTGCGCCCGGATTATTACGTGTTTGGTGCGGTGAAGACGCTCTCGGCTTTGTCTGGGTTGGTGGCAAACCTTTCGATTCGGCTTTCCCTCTTCAATCTCCCTTCCGGTGAAAAGCCGATGACGAAAGTCATTGCTGCATAAAGCAGTACGCAACGGAGCGACGCCGTCGCTCCGTTGCACTTTGTAGGAGGGAGACGAGATTCTTTGCGTCATTGGGATTTAAATCAAAGACATCCATAATATAAAGGAGTCCAATATGAAAAAGACGGAGACATGCTTGACCGTGCCGTTTGCCATCGCTTCTGAGGCGCACGCGCAAAGTCCAAATACTGGTTGTTCGAAGTCACGTACCTCGCAGTAAAGACCGGCAAACCGGTTTCGCCGGTTTCGCCGGCTTCGCCGGAGCACCAGATCGACATCCATAACGGCCGCGTCGTGCAACACAACTTCGATACGTATCGCGTAGCGCGGATGAGCGACATCCCGGTCATTGATATCGACATCGTGCAGGGAGACCTCGCCAAACTGGGCGTGGTGCGGTAACGTGCTAATTCTTTGCGGACGATGAGGCAGCTCCGGTGGAGAGCGTTGCAAACGTGTGTTGTTTGCGAAAATCCTGCTCGAAAATAAAGCGCGGGTTTTTAGGCAAACGCGATGGCCATAACGCGCACAGCGCCAGACACCCCAGCTGACATAATTGTTCCAACTCCATCGCCGTGAATGAAGGATACCTGGCATACTTGACATAATATAAATTATCCACTTTTCGACTGTAGGGGCAATATCCTAATGTCGTGTTTTAGCAATATAGAAATGTCGTGTTCTGCTGTTGGTGCCAAGCTGGGAACTTCCGATCAGACGATGGGAGTTCGCCATGAAACCAACCGGACTGGT
>Ga0153932_1000035_pt1 | contig 119169 bp, 117 predicted proteins | sample TSNJ016MetaG_FD_102273 | JGI IMG/M metagenome (GOLD analysis project Ga0153932, IMG submission 102273) | Attine ant fungus gardens microbial communities from New Jersey, USA - TSNJ016 MetaG | ecosystem: Host-associated > Fungi > Mycelium > Unclassified | place: USA: New Jersey, Wharton State... | reverse complement strand
CGTGGACTGGTACATGGAAGGCAAGATCAACATCGACGATCTGATCACGCACACGCTGCGCCTCGACCAGATCAACGAGGGCTTTGACCTGATGAAGAAGGGCGAATCAATCCGCTCGGTCGTGCTGTACTGATCGCGCGAGGATACGGATGCTCGAACTGATTTCGTCGCACGCGTGCTTTGCTGGCGAACAGCGCTTTTACCGCCACAAATCGACCGTGATTGGGCTGGCGATGAAGTTCTCCGTGTATTTGCCGCCGCAAGCGGAGGAGACCCGGGTGCCTGCACTGCTCTACCTTGCGGGTCTGGCGTGCACAGAGGACACCTTCATGACCAAGGCCGGCGCGCAACAGTTCGCGGCCGCGCACGGGATCGCGCTAATCGCCCCGGACGCGAGCCCGCGCGGCGCTGGCGTGCCGGGTGAAACTGATGCGTGGGACTTTGGCGTCGCTGCTAGCTTCTATGTTGACGCGACCGAAACGCCGTGGGCAAAGCACTACCGGATGTACACATACATCCTCGACGAGCTGCGCGAGACTGTTGTTCGAGATCTGCCGATCGATGGCGCACGCCTCGGCGTATGTGGTCACTCAATGGGCGGCCACGGGGCGCTCGTGCTCGCGCTGCGTAATCCTGACGTTTTTCGGTCCGTATCAGCGTTCGCCCCGATTGCCGCGCCCACGCAGTGCCCGTGGGGTGAGAAGGCCTTCAGCGGCTATCTCGGCCACAACCGCGAAGCTTGGAAGCAATACGACGCGAGCGAGCTCATCGCCACGGGCCTGCGTAAGTTCGAGGAGGGCATCCTCGTCGATCAGGGCATGGCGGATCAGTTCCTCTCCACCCAGTTGAATCCGGACGTCTTCGAAGCCGCGTGCAGGGCGGCGGGACAACCGCTCACGCTGCGCCGTCACGAGGGTTACGACCACGGCTACTACTTCGTTCAGAGCTTCATTGCTGACCATGTCTACCACCACGCGGTGATCCTACGCGCGTTGCGCTGTTGATGCCGTCGATATTCATGGGGGAAGGCAACGGAGCCGCTTCCCCAGGAAAACGAGCAATTTGCTCAGAACTTGGTCTTAATTTCAATTTGGAGGAAAAAATGACAATCTTCACTCATGTTACTGTCGGCACGAATGACCTCGAGCAGGCCCGCGTTTTCTACGACAACACCCTTGGCAAACTCGGTCTGAAGCGAATTGCCGACCTAGGTGAGACTGGTTCGATCTGGGGCGAAGAAGCGCCTTCTTTCTTTGTCCTCAAGCCCGCAAACGGGCAGCCTGCAACGGTCGGTAACGGTGTGACGGTGTCGTTTGAGGCGCCTGATCGAGCGTCGATTCATGCCTTTCACGATGCCGCTCTCGCAGCAGGTGCGAAGGACGAAGGTGCTGCGGGCCCTCGTGGCTGGGCAGCCAACGCCTATGCGGCTTACGTGCGGGACCCGGACGGCAATAAGCTCGCCGTCTATTGCTTTAAGCCGGAATAACACGCGAAGGTGAGTGGGGGTGATTACGCTCCGACGCATTGGCGTGGCGCTGAGGCAATTCATCGCCGTGGCAAATGCGCGGATTTGGAGCCGCTGACATCCTCCGAACAACTTTACATTCCAGGCCACCCTTCCGGCCCCAAAGCGCTTATCGCGGTGGCGGGGAACCGGTCCACGAGCACTTCTCTCTGACTTCCGGTAGCAAGGTGTAGACGATGACAAAACCCACTGAAAGTGTGATTTCCGTGGCGCAGGCGAACGCGAGCAAGATGGCCGGCCGTGATACTTCCTTCGTTTTTGACGAATGGTATGTGGCTGCGCTTTCTTCTGAGGTTGGCAGATCGCTGCTATCGAGAACGCTGCTTGGTAAGCGCGCTGTCCTCTATCGAACGCTTGCCGGCGAGGTTGTCGCACTCGATGATCGCTGCATCCATCGCTCATTCCCCTTGTCGGGAGGAGTCTTGGAAAATGACACCATCGTTTGCGGATACCACGGGTTTCGCTATGGGGCCGAGGGCGATCTCATCGAAGTGCCCTCGCAGGAGCGTTGTCCTCGGGGCCTAGGCGTACATCGCTATCCAGTTCGCGAAATAGGACCGACGATCTGGATTTATATGGACCGGACATCGGAGCCAAAGACAGAGCCTCCGGCTGAGGCTTCCATTGATCTCTCGAAATGGGATTTTTCGGAGGGATACCTCCCTCTGCGCGGCAACTACGTCAGCTTGCATGAAAACCTCTTAGACCTGACGCATCTTAGCTACGTGCACGCGAAAAGTTTTGGAACGCCAGACTACGCGCGGGCACCGTTCGATGTCTCGGTAGATGAAGGGCGTTATGTGCTCAAACGCAATGTCGTCCCTACGACGTTGCCGCCTGTCTGGGCGGTTCCGACCGGAATCTCAGCTCCAACTGCAGCGCGAATTGCGACTTCAATGTTCGTATCGCCTGGTCTGCACGTTGTCGAAGTGAGCTTCTATGACAGCGCGCTGCCGGCCGAGGAACGAGCTCAGTTCACGATTCGCACGTTGCATCTGCCGACGCCGGAAAGCCACGAATCGACCCACTATTTCATCGTTCATTGTCGGGATTTCGCACTCGACGACGAAAAAATTACTAAGTTCATGCACGACCAGCTATTTACTGCTTTCCGGGAAGATGTCGAGGCGCTCGAGCTGCTGGAGGAAGTGCTTCGGAAGGCTGATACGGAATCTTTTGAAATCTCCGTCGCAACCGACCGCCCGTCCGTTGAGATGCGCAAATACCTCAAGCGAAGGGCAGAAGCGGCGCCCGCAAGTGCTGGTCGTCGCGCGCCTGCTCTATAGCTATAGCAGGCTGCTGATCGGATATCAAAAGTTATAGAACAACCGCACTCAGCTAACAGCGGTTGCATTTGGAGCGGATCGGAGGAATAGGTGGAACCTGATTATATTGTCATCGGTGGTGGGTCGTCCGGTTGTGTGGTTGCGAACAGGCTGAGCGGCCCGGGCGGGGGAACTGTTCTTCTTCTCGAAGCAGGTGGCTCGAGTCGTGGATTAAAGTTCCGAATGCCTCTCGCGGCAACCAAGCTCTGGTTCAATCCTGAATCGGATTGGTGCATGTTGAGCGAACCCGAGCCTGCGCTCGGCGGCCGCAAGATCGGCGTTCCACGTGGGAAAGCATTAGGTGGTAGCTCGGCCATCAATGGAACCATCTATAACCGCGGTAGTCCGCATGACTTTGAACAGTGGCGCGACCTCGGCCTTCGCGGATGGGACTACGCGTCGGTACTTCCTTATTTCCGAAGAGTGGAGTCGCATTGGCGCGGTCACAGCCGCTTTCACGGCGATAAAGGTGACCTTCCTGTGACTTCCCTGAGGCATGTCAGTCCGCTCACGCAAGATCTGCTGACGACAGTGCGTCAGGCCGGTGTGCCCATTGTTGAGGACTTTGGTGGGCCAAATCCTGAGGGCGTTGGACTTTCGGACGTCAATATTAGTAAGGCTGGACGCCGAATGTCCGCCGCTGACGCGTTTCTCTGGCCGATCCGGCATCGCGGCACGCTCGAGATTGAAACCGGGGCAAGAGTTTTGGGGATCAAGGTCGAAGGGGGGCGGGCGGTCGAGGTGACCTATTTGCGGGATGGATCGACGCACGTCGTGCGTGCCCGCAGGGAAATCATTGTCTCGGCGGGTGCTGTACATTCGCCGCAGATCCTACTGTGCTCTGGTATCGGTCCGGCAGATGAGCTCAAGCGTGTTGGTGTGAAGCCGGTGCACGATCTCCCGGGCGTGGGCGTAAACTTCAACGACCAGCCAGGAGCGAGCTTCGAGTTCAAATCGAAGCTGCCGCTCACGCTGAATGGGGACTTGCGGCTTGATCGGCTGGCGGTCAGTTTGGCGCAGTGGACTCTCGGTCTCGGGGGGCCCGCTTCAGGCCCCCCGTTGGTTGGTATCGGCTCGTTGCGGACTCCGTATGTAGAGCGCTCTCCCGATCTGCGCTTTGTTCTGGCTGGCGCGACCCTCGATTCGAAAGTGTGGTTCCCTGGTTTCACGCGCTCTGGTGAACACAAGATGATGATGCGCTTTGCGGTTGCTCACCCACTGAGCCGAGGTAGCATTACACTCGCATCGAACGATCCGCTGGTACAACCACGAATCCTCTTTAATCTTCTTTCTGATCCCTACGATTTGTTTAGGCTTAAGCAATATTACAAATTCCTGGTCGACCTGATACGCAAGCCAGGCTTTTCACATGTCGCTGGAGACCTCACGAGGCCAAGTCCCGAGCCGTCTAGTGATCTCGAGTTGGAAGACTATCTTCGCTCGGTCGCAGAGACGACCTCGCATCCTATGGGCTCGTGTCGGATGGGTGTGGATGCCGACGCTGTCGTCGATGGCGAATGCCGCGTGAAAGGTATTCAAGGACTGCGGGTGGTGGATGCGTCAGTCTTTCCAACGCAGATATCCGGCAACCCGAATGCGACGGCAATAATGCTGGCAGATCGTGTCTCCGATATGATTCTCGGACGTCCCCCGCTTCCGGCCGCGTCGGTGACGTCAGCAGAGATCAACGAAGGAAAGAAAAACGTAATTGCCTTCGAAGAGAGCAGCGTAACTCTTAGCTGATTGGTGTCAGCGAGCTATCCGGTGATGGCCGCTCCTCCAAAGGACGGATACTAGCGGAAGTAGCAGACCCGTTGGTTCCGCGTGCCGTCGATCCCGGCGCGACGTTGTCAATTGCAAGTTGACCGCGCCGGGGTCGGTTTACCCAGAACATAGCCGACGCGGCTGCGACCTGATCGGCGTCCAAGGCGCCATGTCGAGATGACTCGAGGACAATGCGGCAGTCTTGCTGGAGTTCCGCTGCCAAGGCTAGAGCTATGGAGTTCATCTGGTATCCAAACGATGATGACTTTGGCAAGGTCCTCGTTTCCCAGCCCCAAGGACATGCCGTTGGACAGGCGGGCGCTCAGATAAAACTTTCCGGCTGGAAAGGGCTGCGCAGAACGTGACGAGTACCTGGACCTTAATTTCCACAAGTATAGGTGAGCGACATCGGCGCTTGAATCTCACTCGCAGGCTCGCCGTCCGTCCGACTTCTCGTTCGTCGACTTGGTCGGGCTCATGCTGACACCGGCAACTGCATTTCTAATCGAACGTTTGCGTTGAGACAATGCACGATCCGCTTCCGCGTAGGATTTGCGAGTGGCGTCGCGCCAGTTGACGACCATCGGCGGGCAGCAGGCTTTCCCCTTGCTCGTTCAAATAGACCTACTTCGATTCTCGAAGAGCAATGCGCCGCCGTTGCAATCCAGTCACCCGGGAGGGGCTCCGTCAAGAAGGAGCGATTGCTTAAAACGGAGTTAGCCTGGTGCGTGGCAAAGTGCATTCCAAAGTGCTTTGGTCGCCTGCCTCAAGTCCATAACATCAGTTCCGGTCCTGTCGCCGAGCCGACAGAAGATAAGCAGTCCTCCAGTTTGCGCGGAAATCAAGGTCGCCCGCAGCCAACACGCCGCGGGCGACAGGGAATTGTTCGTTTCCGCGACCATCGTAGCTATCAGTTGGGTGAGGCGTTGCTGTGAATCACGGACGATTCGTGCCGCAAACGGCTCGCTCTCTGACAGAGTCAGTACCTCAAAGACGAAAGCACTCATGCTTGGACTATTGAAAGCTGAGAAAAAATCATCTACGAATGCATCCAATCTGGCGGACACGACGAGCGCTGGATCTCGAGCAATGGACGTCAGCTTGGCGAGCCAGCTTTCGCTAACCGTTCTCACCGTCTCCGCCAGCAAAAGCTCCCGGTTGGGGAAATAGTGCTGGAGGGTACTCAGGCGGATATCCGCCTCGCTTGCTACGCGCGAAACTGAGTACCCGATGCAACCGTTGTTTGCAAGCACGTCGACGGAGTGCTGGAGGATTGAAGCAACGCGAATTGGCCGAACGTCCCGACGGAGGGCCGGACCCGCGCGTGAAGAAGGACTGCGTGCCTTCACTTCGCCCTGAAGTGTGGGATCGGTGGCTTTCGTCATTTGTCCATTATCTGACAATCCATTAATAGGTTGAATAACCTATTATGCGTGGACTACATTATCTTTTACATAAGGGAATTCCTCAATTTGTAAAATAGGTTGATCAACCTAGTATGCTCGGTAGAGCAACCTATAACTGCCCGTGCTGGCGCCGACGAAGACCTGACCGGTCGACCGGCCGCCATGCATCGGATACGGAGACAGCGCCATGTACCGTGTAGTGAATTCTGAGAGTTCTTGTCTGCAGATTGATGCGAACTGCGTCGCTAAGTTGGTTGGGGGCATTGGCAATGGAAACAGGGCGGCCCTCGCATCCGCGACGCTTGATCTGGTCAACAGCTTGGTTGCGGTCCAGTACTGTTCGATCCTAATGCTGGAGCGAAACCGTAGTCCGCGCCTGCTCTCCGGCGCTGGTTGGAAAAACCACTGGACGGTCTTTAACACAGCAACGGTCTATGCTCGGGAGTATTTCCGCAGCGACAGTATTTATCCCATTGTTGTTGGCATGTATAACTCCGAGGAGCATTCGATCGTCGTACATCGACAAATGGCGGACGATGTCGGCGAAGTTGCGTACCGAAAGGCCTGCTATGAAGACATTGGAATTGTCGACAGACTTTCTATCGTAGTGAACCTTGGACACGGTCGATGCATAACGACAAATCTCTACAAAGATAAAAGTTCAGGATCCTACTCTTCTGCCGATATCGACACGCTGCGCAGTCTCGCGAGGCTATTCGCCAATTGTGCGATCAAACATTACGCCGCGGATGTGGATGGTGACGCAGTAGTCCGAAGCGAAGCGACGGAGCGGATTGGTGACCTATGTCCGGATCTGACAGAGCGGGAGCGTGAGGTGATCCTTCGGATCCTCGATGGGGTCACTGCTGACCGAATTGCCGAGGATCTTGGAATTAGCTCCACCACCGTAGTGACATATCGCAGCCGCGCATACCAGAAGTTAGGTGTCAGTACTCGACGTGAGCTCTTTGCCATCATCCTGAAGCAGGAGTCATCTTCGCGATTCGCGCGAGACATGGAGGTCTTCCACGTCGGTTCAGAAATGATGGCGTGAGCCAGCCGCACTGGGGTTGGAGCAGGAATTTGCTTACACAACTGCGGTGCCGCATTCTCGTGTACGAAACCTTAGAGTGTGGAGACTCAAAATTCTCAGCCACGAAAAATCCAGATTTATCATCAAGAAAACAGGAGGCGCGGAGTGTTCGTAAGGAATTGCTGGTATGTCGCGGCATGGGACTACGAGGTCCTTCCAGATTCGCTTTTTGAGCGGCAAATCCTCGGTGAATCCGTTTTGATTTATCGAAAGAATGATGGAGAACCCGTCGCGCTGCGCAATAGTTGTTGCCACCGGAATGCGCCCTTATCGATGGGCCGTAAGGAGGGGGACTGCGTGCGCTGCATGTATCACGGCATGAAGTTTGACGCGACGGGGCGCTGCATCGAGATACCCGGTCAACAACAGATCCCGGCGAAATCCGTCGTACGCAGTTATCCGGCTGTCGAGCGAAACCGTTGGATCTGGATCTGGATGGGCGAATCAAGCAAAGCCGACGAATCTATGATTCCCGATACGTGGATGCTGTCCGATCCGAACTGGCGAATGAAACCCGGATACATGGAGTACGAGGCGAACTACCTTTTGATTACCGATAACCTTTTGGATTTTTCCCACTTGTCCTTCGTGCACGAGAACACGCTCGGTGGCTCCGAAAGCATCGCGACGACACGTGCGTCGGTCGAGCGAATCGAACGAGGGCTTCGGGTAAAGCGCCGCGTGAAAGACACAGTGCCGGCCCCGTATCAGCGCAGGTTTGGAGAATTTGGTGGAAAGGTGGACAGGTGGTTCCACTACGACTTTTTAGTGCCGGGAGTTCTCCTCATGGAGTCGGGAGTGAAGGACGCCGGAAATCCAGACGACAAGCTTGATGGTGCGCTTTTGCTTGGCAGCTGTCAGGCCGTTACGCCTGCCAGCGAAACTCGGAGCCATTACTTCTTTATGCAGTCCCACGCGTTCGCACTTGACGACCCAACGGTTACGGAGGCCCTATATGACGGCGTCTGTGTCGCGTTCGACGAAGACCGGAGAATGATCGAGGCCCAGCAGAGAGCTCTTATCGGTGGTTCGTTGGATGACTCTGTTGCGCTCGCGGCCGACTCTGCATTGATGCAGTTTCGTCGACTTGTGCAGGCCATGTTCAAGAGCGAGACGGAATCGGCATAGGTACGTAGCTGAATAAAGACACACGAACGGAAATCGACCGCGTTGTATCAAATGCAGCGCGGTGCTGTCCACTCCTGTGATACAAATTGATTTGCCTATGTCAAGGCGCCTACTGACCCGAACCGGCCGAGAACCAGTAGTGCGCAGTAGAAATTTTGGAATCTACATTATCGAAATTAATTAGGATAACAAATCAATGTTGCGAAGGCTCGAGTTCGAGACTGTCCTATTTGAGTAGGGCTTTCTGCAACGGTAGGAGATGGCATCGTTTCGGAACGCGTGACACGGATGCTTACTAGGTCGATAGAAGCGGAGACTGGTATAGCAATCAGGGTGCGACGCCTCGCCAGAACATAGCCAACCGAAGAATTGGCACGCTGAAGCAATACACATCAATAATAGACAGGAGACGGCAACGTGAAGCACCAAAAAAAGGTCAGTGTCGGACGCAATCGAGCGATACAACTCTCGGCCATCTCCGCCTGTGTTGCGGCGACGATGTTCCCCAGTTGTGTCATGGCGTTTCAATTTAATCTGCCCTCGGATTGGCAGGTGAATTGGGACAATACCGTGACCTACAACCTTGGAGTACGGACAGAAGGCGTCAATCCGCTCATCGGCAACAACCCGATTTTCGGCGGCGGTGACTACAAGTTCGCGCATGCGGGAGACATTGTGACAAACCGCGCGTCCGTTTTGTCGGAGTTTGATGCGGTCTACCAGAACCGTATGGGTTTTCGCGTTTCCGCGTCGGTCTGGAAGGACTTCGCGTACGGTAGTGGTTCCAACACCAATCCCGGAGTATACGCGCCGGGCGGTGGTGGGCTTCCTCCAATTACCTACCAGTCAATCAACAGCTACCCGGGTGGAAAGTACAATTCTTATACGGATCGCTACTATGTTCAGGGTGTACAACTGCTGGACGCATTTGTTTTCGACAATGTCCACGTTGGGGAAACACCGGTTTACTTCAAAGTAGGTCGGTTGACTGAGTACTGGGGCAATTCGCTGTTCTTCCCATTCCAGGGCGTATCAGTCGGACAGGGCGCCATTGATGCAATCAAACTGTCTTCTTCTCCTGGCACCGAGACCAAGGAACTCTTCCTTCCAAGAACACAAATTAGCGTTTCAGCACAGTTGACACCTCAGTTGTCTCTCTCCGGTCAGTATTTTCTGGAATATGACAGGAATCGCCTTCCCGAGGGCGGCACATACCTGGGACCTGTGGATTTTCTGTTTCAAGGTCCCTCGAATTTCTTCCTGGGCGCCGCTCCGTCGGGAGGTGGCTATGTACCGCTGAACCTGCCAGCAGGAACGGCCAATGTCCCGCGCAATGTAGACAATAATTTTGGCGTTAAGCTTGGCTGGAATCCCGACATACTGAACGGCGGTCTCATCGGATTGTATTACCGACGGTACGATGAAACCCAACCTTGGGCTCCGCTGTTCAACTTCGGCACCAATGGCGTCCCGACCGACTATCACCTGTCATACAACCGCGGCGTACAGCTCATCGGCACGAGTCTCGACACAACGGTCGGAAATGTTAGTACCGGGTTCGAAGTGTCATACCGGCACAATACAGCACTCAATAGCAATCCGAACGCGCTCGTGCCAAACGAATCAAGTGGCGCCACGGGTGACGTAGTGAACGTCGTTGCGAACGCTATTGTGCCTCTTTCGCGTTCGCCGTTCTGGCAGACAGGGGCGCTTACGGCAGAGCTTGCTTATACCCGGCTATTGGCCGTCAATTCGAATCCGCTCTTGTATAACGGTGTTGGATACGCTGGTTGTAGCGGAGGGAGGTGGGATGGGTGTTCCACACGGGATCATGTGGCTCTGGCGATCGCGTTCCAACCGCAATGGCTACAAGTCTTCCCGGGTGTCGACCTTAGCATGCCAATTTCCGATGTCATTGGTGTCTACGGGAATGCTCCTCAGCTTGGCGCGAATTCGAACGAGCAGGGTTCGCAAACCTATTCGATTGGACTTTCGGCTGTTATTCGTCAGAAGACGACCGTCACGCTCGCATATAACGGAAGCTTCGCACATACCAAGGGAGTAGCCTACACGCCGAGTGGGTTGCCGTACTACGCCGGGGGAAATGGTCTATATAGCTTGAACGATCGAAACTGGGTCTCTCTGACACTTCAGAGTTCATTTTGAGGATAGGTACATTGAGGAGAGTTGAAGTGAGAAATACGTTGTACTTAGCTATTGCCGCAGCGGTCGCCTTCCATGCAGGAAGTTCTTTTGGCGCAGACAGTGCGGAAGAAACGCAGAAACTCGGATCTACCTTGACTCCTTTTGGCGCGAAGGTCGCTGGGAGCACAGACGGAGCAATCCCTGAATACACCGGCGGGTTAACAGAGCCGCCTGCCGGCTTTGACCCGAAAAGTGGGCATTGGCCCGATCCGTTCGCCAATGAGAATTCGGTAGTCAAAATCACCGCGCAGAACGCATCCCAATACTCGGAGTTCCTGACTCCGGGCGCCAAAGCACTTCTCAGTCGTTACCCGACCTATCGGGTGGATGTGTATCCGACGCACCGAACGATGCACTACCCCAAGTGGGTGCTTGACAACTCTGTTAAGAACGCGACGACTGCGAAGCTTACTGGAAAGACCGAGGGCGACGGCGTAGAAGATGCGTCAGGCGGCATTCCGTTCCCGATTCCAAAGAACGGCTACGAGGTGATGTGGAACAATTATCTTGCGTTCCAGCGGACGCAATTTTCACTTCAGAACGTGGGCTCGTATCTGGTCGACACGTCAGGGGCACGGACAACCTTGCCGGTCTACAATCAGGAGGACTACCACCCTTACTACGACCGCGACCTGAAGTCGCTACCAAAGGGTTCGTTCGAACTTATTGCGGTATCTGAGACGGCCCCCCCGACCGTTGCTGGGACGGCGATTCTCTCCGATAACCCGATCAACTACTCCGAGCGTGACGCCCAGACATGGCTTTACATGCCAGGGCAGCGTCGGATCCGGATGGCGCCCGAGTACAAATATGACACGCCGGCAGCGCAGTACGGAGGCGTCATGTTTTGGGATGAACTGCAACTTTATCACGGCCAGATGGATCGCTTCGACTTCAAGTTAGTTGGAAAGAAAGAGTTGATCATCCCATATAACAACTACCGCTACTACCTCACTCCTGAAAACTCGCTATACGGCCCGAAGCACCTGAATCCGGACGATATCCGTTGGGAGAAACACCGGGTGTGGGTTGTTGAGGCCACGCTGAAAGCCGACGCACGACATGCTTATTCCAAGCGTGTCTTTTATTTCGACGAGGACAGTTGGGCGCTGGTTGAAGCAGACGGATACGATCAGGATGGGAAGCTCTGGCGAATCGGGCTGAACTATTCGTTCAACTACTACGATGGCAACGGTGGGGTTTTCCTGTCTATGGTGAATTTCTATGACCTTCAAAAAGGAAACTACTTCTCCGGGGTGAATGCGCTCGGTGGCGTGCCGCCGATGATCAAGGTATCGGACCAGCATACCAAGGCAGAGATGTTTACACCCGCAGGCCTGAGCGGTAGCGGTATCCGATAGCAGACGTGGTTCGTTGGGAACGGGCCGCGATTTTCTTGTGCATTCCGATCGTCCTCGGTCGGATGATCGGTGCAGTGGCTCCACAGTTGTGCTTTTGAGCCTGGGAATATGAAATGTCTTCAAAGTTGATCAGAAGCAGTCGTGCGCGACGGCGGTTCATTGGTGCTGCGCTATGCTCAGTATTCGCGCCGATCTCGCTTCAGGAAGCAGCGTCCGCCGTGCTCGCGTCCTCTCCTGAAAGCCAGTTCAAAGATCCGATGGACTTTCCGGCGACTGCGCGTGCGAACCCAGAGAGAAGCCCCTTGATGGCGGTCACACGGGCGGCAGATCGACTGGTGGCGGCCGGTATGCGCGGGCTTATTGCCGTATCTGAAGACGGTGGGCGTAGCTGGATGCAAAGTGCCTCGCCTGTGCAGAGCGATCTGCTCGATGTTGTCTTTTCAGGAGCGTCGTCTGGTTGGATCGTCGGGCATGACGGGGTGGTGTTGAAGACCGACGACGGTGGAAAGGAATGGGTTAAAAGATTCGACGGTCGGGCGGCAGCCAAGATCTTGCCAGCTTCGTACAACAGTCGTCTCGTGGCCGGAGAGGCTGCCCTCAAGCCGTACATCGATCAACTGGCACTCGACTATAAGGCTGGGCCATCTCTCCCATTCTTAAGTATATGGACAAGTCCGACGAATGAAACAATCGCCGTGGGCGCCTTTGGGCTTGCTATCAGGACCGTAGACGATGGAAGGGATTGGCAGCCGATACTGGAAAAATTCGAAAATCCTCAGTTCCTCCATTTGAACCAAATCGTGGACATTGGTGGAGATCTGTACGTGGCGGCCGAAAAAGGCACGATCTTTAGACGCGTGAAGGGAAGTGATCACTTTAGTGCTATTACGACGGGATACGGCGGTAGTTTCTTTGGGTTGGTTGGCGGCGAAGATATGCTTCTGGCCCATGGTTTGCACGGGACTGTATATCGGAGTCTCGACAGAGGAGATAGTTGGTCTTCGTTGTCCACGCCGTTACGCGGGACGATAACATCTTCGACAAGCCTCGCGGGTGCCCGTTTTGCGCTCGTCAGCGCGATCGGCGAAATCGCGATAGTTAGTAATCGGGGCGAGCACGTGCGCCTCCTGGGGCAGGGCCAGTCCGGTGTTTTGACTGGCGTATGCGTCGATTCATCACATAAGCTTGTAGTCAGTGGCCTGAACGGAATACGCACCGTGACTGTGAGCTAACCGTTTTGCTGAGAGAATCCGTATGGGCATTAATTCAAATCAGCCGGAGTCGATGCCGGTCGTCGCAGATCAGAGTTGCTTCGATGCGCACAGTGGCTCGCGTCTTGAGAGACTGATATTCAACCGCCGTTGGGTCGTGGTTCTAATCGGAATCGTCCTGACAGCGCTTTTTGGATATGAGGCTGTTCACTTGAAAGTGAATGCGCAGTTCGAAAGAATGATGCCTCAATCTAGTCCAATGATTCGAAACTATATTGCAGACGCAGGCTCGCTTCGTGGTTTGGGGAACTCGTTGCGTATTGTGGTGGAAAATCGCACTGGCGATATCTACGATCCCCGTTACCTTAAGACGTTGAAGGAGATCAACGACCGAGTCTACGTCATCCGAGGGGTTGACAGGTCGTTTGTGAAGTCTCTCTGGATGCCAGTCGTACGGTGGACGGAGGTCACGCCGGAGGGATTTCAAGGCGGCACGGTCATGCCTGACAACTACAGCGGGTCTGTAGAGAGCATTCGACAGCTCCGTCTCAATGTCGATCGGGCTGGGATTGTTGGTTCTCTGGTCGGGAATGACGAGCGTTCAAGCATGATTTTCGTACCACTCCTCGATCACTACGCGGACACAGGAGAGGCGCTGGACGCACGACAGGTCCACGACGCTATCGAGAGGATCCGTAAGGAGTACGGAGGTCGCAACGTCAATATTCGTGTCATTGGATTCGCGGAGCTTGTCGGCGAGCTGATTCACGGACTGATCAAGGTCGCATTTTATTTTTTTGCCGCTGCTGGTATTGCAGCTATATGTATCTTTTCTTATACGCGCTGCGTCCGTAGCACAGCGCTCGTTACGTTTTGCTCGGTTGTCGCGGTTATATGGCAGCTTGGTATTATCCGGCTGCTCGGAGGGCAACTGGATCCCTATTCGATTCTTGTGCCGTTCTTGATTTTCGCAATCGGCGTGTCGCATGGTGCGCAAAAGATGAACGGCATCATGCAGGATATCGGGCGGGGGACGGCTCGCTATGTTGCAGCCAGGTACACTTTCCGCCGACTTTTCATTGCCGGATTGACCGCTTTGCTCGCGGATGCCGTCGGCTTCGGGGTGCTAATGGTAATCGACATTCCCGTGATCCGCGGCTTGGCACAGTCGGCGAGCGTTGGCGTTGCCGTCTTGATTTTTACTAACCTCGTTTTGCTGCCGGTGCTTCTTTCGTTTGCTGGCGTGAGTCACAAAGCGGCTGTTCGAAGCCTGCGTACGAGTGACTCTCATCCCTTTACGCGCTTTTTTTCTCAATTCACACGCAGAGGGCCGGCGAGCGTTGCCATTATTATTACGATGGCCTTGACTATCGGCGGCGTCGTTGTCGGTCAGCATCTAAAAACCGGCGATCTTGATCCCGGGGCACCGGAATTGCGGCCGGACTCACACTACAATCGTGATGCCGCTTATATCACGTCGCACTATCGACTTTCAACGGACGAGTTTGCAGTTATTACGAAGACACCCCCGGGAGGCATAAACGACTTCAAGACGCTCCTTGAAATGGACCGTCTTGAACAGGACCTGAGAGACGTTCCGGGGGTTCAGACGACTCAATCTGTCGGAAGCATTGGGCGAATCTACACTGCGGGAGGATTCGAAGGAGATCCCAGATGGATCACGATCAGTCGTGACCCGTTTATCTCTACAGACTCCATCAACAACGCGTTTGTGGCGAACCCGGAACTAGTCAATGACGAGAGGTCAGTCGCGCCGGTCATTGCGTTTCTTTCGGACCACAAGGCCGAGACTTTGGATAGGGTGGTAGCAACCGTCACTGGCTTCGCGGAGCAGCACAATACGCGAGACCATCAGTTTTTGCTGGCAGCAGGGAGCGCTGGAATCGAAGCTGCGACGAACATAGCAGTGAGAGAAGCGAATCGCCGTATGTTGTTTCTGGTCTACGGGGCGGTGATTATTCTCTGCTTCATCACGTTCCGAAGCTGGCGCGCAGTCGTCGTGGCGGTTGTCCCGCTGATGGTGACATCTGTTCTCTGCGAAGCGCTGATGGTGATGCTTGGGATCGGAGTGAAAGTGGCCACGCTCCCTGTAACTGCGCTGGGTGTCGGGATTGGCGTGGACTATGCGCTATACCTGCTTAGCGTCCAACTTGCGTTGCAGCGTGCAGGGAATTCTGTGGAAGAAGCGTACATCGGTGCCCTGGGATTCACTGGCAAGGTCATCGCTCTCATCGGTGTGACGCTGGCGGCAGCGGTCGTTACATGGGTATGGGCACCGATCAAGTTTCAAGCGGATATGGGAATACTGTTGACGTTCATGTTCCTGTGGAACATGGTCGGCGCTCTGATACTGATACCGGCGCTTTCGTCTTTTCTGATGACTGGGAAGACGGTTAGAGGTACAAGTTTGCGGAAACCGGGCAGCAGGTCTTCGTCCCACACCACTGCTTAGAGTCATCGTCTGTTCAGGTCCGACGACGTGAAACGCCAATGCTTGGCCTCGCATCGCCCACGTCGTCCGCAGACTGCGCTCGATATGAATCGATAGTCGACCAACGATGGTGTAACTACACATGCGTTAGTCCAGCGATCGAAAGCTCGGTCTCGAGGCGTTAGCTCACGTTTGAACTGCGCTCCCCCTGTGCTGAAAAGTTTCATCAGCAAATACGAAGGCTTGAAATACTTTTAACTCGTCACAGTGTCCTCGCGCAGCGAGCTGGAACATAGTAAATCGTAAAGAATACGAACGGAGGCGGCAGCATGAAAACCTTTGACCCCTATCCCGGGGCGATTCCAGACGATCCCGTCGAATTGATGCGGCGGCTTCAGGAGACCAACGGCCGACGCTATCCGCACGACTTGTACAGTCGATTGCGAGAGATAGCGCCAACCTGGCGAGATCCGACCACTGGAATAGTATTTGCATTCCGGTGGGCTGAAGCGGACCAACTATTTCGTTCGCCTCAATTCGGAGGACAAGAAGGTCGTCTCGCGGCGGATCCGCGTTTTGAGACCAGTCCGGCGCTGCAGCTGATCGCGAGCAATATCGCGTTTCGTGATCCGCCGGAGTTGGTGAGGCTTCGCGGTTATGCTCAGAAAGCCTTCTCGCGGCCGGTAGTCGAAGGGGTACGCGCGTATCTTGAGGCGCTTACGACTGAAGTTCTAGATGGTCTTGGCGACAGAGAAGAGATTGATATTGTCAACGATTTTGCGGTCCGCATTCCGCCGGCTGTTATCTGCCACATGCTTGGTATCCCGCTTGAGGATCGATCACGGTTCGAGGGCTGGGTCTCCGACCAGTTTCGCCTTCTCACCCCATTGCCGATTTCGAATGAGACGCTGGCGGAGATCGATGCGTCAACGAAACTGCTTGTGGAGTACACCAGCTCGCTGATTGACGAACGTCGTCGTGCTCCGCGCAGCGATCTTGTTAGTGGTCTGTTGCAAGGCTCGGATTCGACGGGAAAACCGATGACAGCGCAGGAAATGATTGCGATGACGATTGTGTTGTTGGGTGGTGGGAGCGACACAACCCGGTTCGTCATTGCAATGGGATCGCGGGCTCTCATACTGGATGAAGAACAAGGCGACGCGCTACGTGCGGATCCGAAACTCGACGCACGAGCCTTCGAGGAGTTTTGCCGAATTTACGGTCCGGTCGCGATCGGCAACATTCGGAGGTCGTCGAATGATGTCGAACTTGGAGGAATGACAATTCCCGCTGGGACGTGGGTGGCACCCGTTATTGCATCAGCAAACCTCGACCCTACAGTTTTCACGGATCCCAACAAGATCGACATCCGCCGCAATCCAAATCCACATCTGGCGTTTGGGGGAGGGGCGCACGCCTGCCTCGGCATGATGATGGCTCGCATGATCGGACCCTATGCGATCGGCCAGTTTGCGCGTCGCTTTCCACGGCTGCAGCTGTGCGATTCACAGCTTGAGGTAAACGAGAAGCTCTTCGCAATCCGGGGGCTATTGTCTCTGAAGGTTAGAAGGGCTTAAGGCAGTGAGGACGGGCGCGCCCCGTCCCGTCCTCATCGCTCGCCTGGTTAGCGCATCACCTCTCTGAGATGAACGTGGGTTGGCCCTTCGGAGCTCTTCACCTGCTAATAGGGGCACGTGCCGCAAGAGCCTGGAAAGCCCGGCATAACGTCTTTCGCTCGAAGCTCAACTATTGGACTTTTCGGCTAAAGGTGCTAGTCGTGCTTGCGCGTCACCGGGTACGTGAATTATGCGGCGGTTCTGTGCTTCGGGCGACGTTCGACATACGCGCCAGTCTGGCAAACCGGAACGTTGTGCAGGATGCCTAGACATTGCGCCGGATGGAGGGATGAATCAAGTCAGGTTGGGGCGTCACACAGCGCTCGCCAAATGACTTTCGTCGCGCCTCGGAGCTCGTCGAGATTCTGGATGTCCCCCTCTGCGCGACGATAGTAGATCAACAATCCGTCGGCGTGAGCCGCAATCAGACTGGCACGCAGCGAGCACTCAGCGGTCGACAATGAAGGGTTTATTCCCGCAACAATCGTGGCGAAGAACTGCGTGTACTCACGCTGTATGTTCTTCAAAATGTCTTTTGCGAATTCTTCGTGTTCCGCCAACGCCCAGCTCTGGAAGATGAAGGATCCGAGTTCATGTTCCGTGAGGTTGTCGTAGAACTTGTCTACGATCATGTCAAGTTTCTTCCCAGGTGGCAATGCGGCTTGCTGCGCCGATTCCCGAAATCTCTCCAGCCAGCGTTGGCTCATGACGTCCATGGTCGCCCGCAAAAGCTCCTCGCGACTGGAAAAGTAGTGCTGTACGGTACTGAGTCTAAGACCGGCGCTACTTGCAACCCGATTTATCGAATAGCCAGCATAGCCCTCCGAAGCGAGCAACCGGATTGAAACCTCAATAATTTCAGGGATGCGACTCGCGCGATTGCCTCGGCGTTGTTTTGACGGCGCCGAAACCGTATCGCCTTTGGGCAAAGATCCAATCTCAAGTCGTTTCATCGGGCCGTGGACGAACGGAAGGTGCGAACAGAGTAGCGTATCAAATTGAACATAGATTGGGCAACCTGCTTTTTATGTCGCCTGCGAGGCCGTAGTCCTGCCAACTGTCGACTTCGACGCTGACTATCTTGATCCCGCCTGGGTAAGGCGGCTTTCAGTCAGTCGGTGCACGGGTGTGACTACTTGTGGCTGCGGCCCCGCAGCATTGTATCCATGTGAGATCGGCCAAGGTCCTGACTGTCCAGCCTCACCGTCGGACGACGCGCAATGGTTTGACGCAGGGCTAGATTGGCACCTGTGCGCGCGCAATCGTTGCCCTCGCCAGCCCAACGGTAACCGGATCCATAAACTCACCTTCAACGACCCCCGCACCACGTCCAGCGCTGACACTCTTCGCGTAAAGATCGAGCATTTTGTTTGCATGGTCGATCTCACCCTGCGAGGGGCGGTACACTTCGTGGATGGTTTTGACTTGCTGTTCAGCGAGTGCCATTTTCCCGTCAAATCCCAACATCGCTCCCCACCTGGTGTCTTCAATGAGGGTCGCTCGGTCATTTACGATCGGCCATGGCCCGTCAAGTGCCTGCAGGCCATGCGTCTTTGCGGCGAGGTTGATGCGTGACTTTGCGAAATGATGAATGTCTCCAGGGTACAAGGACCGGTCATGTAGGTATGCGCCGATTCTGACGCCCAGCGAGATGCTCAGGTCGCCGATTGCGAACCCTAGTGAATCCAACCGATCAGAGCTGGAGGCGATTTTGTCAATGTCGGTCAAAGCACGGGCGGATTCAATGCCGGCGCAGAGAGTAATTCGTCGCTTGAAGTTCACGATTTCCGAGAGCTGGCTGACTGCGCGATCTACCCACACGACATCGTTCGCCGATTCGACCTTCGATAGAAACAGCGCATCGATGGCACCGGCGGATCCTCGCAGAACCTCGTCGAGGTCGTCTTCAATGTAGGGCGAGGAGAGGGAGTTGATGCGTACTGCGCGCTGAGAACGTCCCCAGATATTCTCGGTGAGCAGTTGGACAATACGTTCTCGAGCCTGTACCTTTTGAGACGGTGCAACGGTGTCCTCGAGGTCGAGACAGATCATGTCGGCGGAGGAAGCGGTGATAGCTTGCCGCAAGACATCGATGTCTTCCCCAGAAAGGAGAAGTACTGAACGCCGGAAAGTCATGGAATTCGCCTGTATAGATTAATGTAAGTGGTGAATGTTTTGAGAATCAGCCATTAAAGCGCGGCTCAGGAAGTCCTTCCGCGCCGATGTTGCGAATGCGGAATGTGCCGCCACTCAATTCATCGTGCATGCCAAGTCCAATTGCCGCTCCATTAATTGACGTGAAATACAATTGATCAAGTCGTGGGCCGCCGAACGTGACACTCGACACGAGAGGAGTCGGCACATCGATAATCCGTTCCACGGTGCCAGAGGGAGAAAAACAGACAATTTTCCCCGCCCCGCATATTGCGACCCAGACTCTTCCTCGAACGTCTACCGTAGCGCCATCGGGGATTCCGGGGAACGAATCGATTCTTGCGAAAACTCTTTTTCCGGAGATTTCGCCCGTGCGTACGCAGTAGTCGTACGCGTAGATCACGTGACGCGTGCTATCTGCGAAATAGAAAATGTCGCCGTCCGGGTTCCAGCAAGGCCCATTCGTGATCACAAAGTGGTCGTCTAGAAGGGTCGGCCGAAGATCCGTATCGATCTTGTACAGGCGACCAAGTGCGCGTGTGTCTTGAATGGACCGCGGCTGCGACCCAACGAGAAAGCGGCCCTGTCGGTCCACCTTCCCGTCGTTTAATTGGGTTTCCGTATCTCCATTCTGAGGGTCGCAGATGAGCGACGTTGCACCGTTTGCTAGGTTTAACGAATGAATACCATCCTGTAGCGCGACGATGGCATTGTCGTCGCGCCTGAGTGCAAACGAGCCAATCATCGACGGGACATCCCAATGGGTGAACGCCTCGTCCTCGCTTTGATAGCGCCAGAGTTTCCGTGCTATCAGGTCTACGAAGTAAAGGGCCTGTGTGACGGGGTCCCAGATCGGCCCTTCGCCGACAGTACATCGAATTTTGCCGATAGGTTCAATCTGCATAGCTGACATGGAGTGAGTAATTCGTTATTCGATGTAATGCAGTCCGTCTGTTCACAACAGGGCCGGCCTGCGGTTGGGTCACCGTGCTGCGGCTGGGGGTGGAGGCGGTGCAAGAAAGCGCCACGGGCTGACTTCTGAGTCTTTATCTACTTTGATTTCAATTACCCAAGATCCACCTGAGTTCAATGCCTTGTCCATGGCACGTCGGAAAGCTTCGGGTGTTTCGACCTGCAATCCATTCGCGCCGAAGGCATGAGCAAGCTTGGCAAAGTCGGGGTTCGTGAGGTCCGAGCCGATTGTGCGACCAGCGAATCCTTCGATCTGGTCACGCCGGACGTTCCCGTAGGCGTTGTTGTTGAACACCAGAGCAATCACATCGATTCCGTACTGCACGGCGGTGGAGAGTTCCTGCACTCCGAACATGAATCCGCCGTCACCACATATCGCAACGACAGGCCGGTCCGGGTGCGCCACCTTCACACCGAGGGCCGTTGGATACCCCGATCCCAGATTTCCCTGGTAGCCCGAGCTGATGAAAGTACGTGGTTCGTAGATGGGAAAACCGAACCATGAGGTGAAGCCTACCTGCGAGAGTTCGTCGGTCACGATCGCGTTGGCGGGCAAGACTTCGCGAAGAACGTTCAGGTAAGCCATTTGCGGCTGGATCTCCTGAATTTCGGCGTAGGCCTTGTCGGTTGCTGCCTGGATGCGGTCCATTCGGTCCGAACGGCGACAATCAAGGCGCACCAGTGCTCGCAAAAGTTCCAGCGAGGCCTCCCTGGCGTCGGCGACGATACCAACATCTGGCCGTGCGCGTCGCATTTCGACAGGGTCGATGTCGATGCGGAGGGTTTTCAGATTCTCTGGTTTCCACGACCAGCGCCAGCGGGGTACTTCCATGCGAGATCCGATGCCGATGACAAGATCGGTCTCTGGCCAAAGCTTGTAGGCGGAAGCAAGTGTCAGCCCGAGCGGGTGCGCATTACTCACTACGCCGCGCCCGCTGCGATGTGCGACAACTGGGGCCTGGATTCGCTCCGCTAACTCGCGAATCTCGTCGCAGGCACCAAACGCCCCGCCCCCGACAAAGATCATCGGGTTTCGACTTTCCCGAATGAGCATTGCGGCTCGCTCGACGACATCAATGTCAACAGGCGGCGGAGGTAGCACAGCCAACGGTTCGCAACCGCGAACGGCTGCGCGCGTGACGAATGTGTCCCACGGCATCTCCAGGGCTGCCGGCCCCATTCTGCCGGACAACATTTGCTGGAAGGCCTGTGACACCAGCTCAGGGGCAGCGGATGGATGTTCCACTCTTTGCGCCCATTTAAATATCGATCGCAATGTCCCCAGCTGGTCGGGCATTTCATGCAGGTGGCCGTGGCCCTGACCGAGGAAGTTCGTTGGCGTTTGTCCTGTGAGACAAAGAACTGGGGCATTACATCCCAGACTCGTCAGCGCAGCGGCGCCGGCATTCAGCACGCCTGGTCCCGGCACTACTGAGTAGACGGCCGGCCGGCCGGTTGAGCGGGCGTAGCCGAAAGCCATATAGCCAGAACCCTGCTCATGCCGCGCACCGATTACGCGAATATTGGTTCGATGGAGCGCGTCGAACAGCCCATAAAGTTGCGCGCCCGGGAGGCCGAATACGGTGTCGATTCCGTGCCGTAGCAAGCTGTCAGCGAGTGCATCTCCGCCGGTCATGTGTGAAATTTGCATATTTCTCTTTGGCTATCAAAGTTCTTGGTGGCTTTCTCTTTGCTGGAAGACTGGCGTCAGCTCGGGAATCTGGTCGGCGCAGCCAGGGCTGACGCATCTTTCTGTATGAGTGTTTTACACCTCGTCGCCCCAAACATCAGTCGTCTGTAAAGACGACAGACGTCCATTGCCTCGAAGTCAGATTGGCGATCGACGATCTCCGGCCGATGGCCTTGTCCTTTTTCGAGAGGGCTTTCCCGGGCGGTCAGCGATGGCATGCTTCATCCACGGGAGGAGACGCAAGATGATTGAAGTAATGGTCAAGAGCAAAGTGGTGGAGACCGCCGACATTGCGGTGTTTGAGTTGGCAAGGGCGGACGGCGGCTCGTTACCTCCGTTCAGCGCTGGTGCCCATATCGACGTACAAGCCGGACCGGGTTTGCTCCGGCAGTACTCGCTTTGCAACGATCCTGGCGAGCAGCATCGCTACTTGATTGGCGTGTTGCGGGACCCGAACTCGCGAGGCGGTTCCAGGTCGTTGCACGACAACGTGCGTGAGGGCGCGGTGCTGCAGGTCAGCGAGCCGCGAAACCATTTTCCCCTGGTCAAGGGCAGCAGCTACCTGCTTTTCGCAGGCGGAATTGGGGTCACCCCAATTCTGTGCATGGCCGAGCGCCTAAGGACCACTGATGCCCCGTTTACCATGCACTACTGCTGCAAGTCATCCGACCGCGCGGCTTTCCACCGGCATATCGCTGCAAGCGACTATGCGAGTAGAGTGCACTTTCACTTCGACGACGGAGCCGACGCACAAAGATTGGATGTGGCGACAGCGATACCAAGATGGTCGCCGGATTTGAAAGATGCTCATCTTTACGTTTGCGGACCTGGCGGATTCATTGACTTTATCGTTGAGGCGGCAAAGGTGGCTAATTGGCCCGCGGAGAACGTGCATCTTGAACGATTTTCAGCTCAACCAGTTATATCCGAGAACGATGCAACTTTCAGCGTCAAGCTGGCGAGCACGGGCAAGATCTTTCAGATTCCCGCCGATCGAACCGTCACACAGGCGCTTGCGGATCACGGAATAGCTGTCCCGGTGTCGTGCGAGCAAGGCGTATGCGGCGCGTGTATCACACGAATCCTCGAGGGGATGCCGGATCATCGAGACGCATACTTCACGGACGAGGAACACGCGTTGAACGATCAGTTCACGCCCTGCTGTTCCCGCTCAAAATCGACATTGCTCGTTCTCGACCTGTAGTACGTACACATCCTGAGCCGATCGTGAACAAACGCAGACGAACATATTTCGGAGTGCTACTTGCATTAGTTTTTATTGCTGCGACGGTTGCTTGGCTGGTGCCGGACAGAGTCGCTTCCGTGATTCAGCTTGTCACGACTGACAGCGAAGACCATAACGGCGCTGAGCCAAATCGTCTACCGAATGTCTCTTTGGCGAATGTGCTCACGCGTTTCCGATGGTAATAAGTTTCACTCAACAAAACAACGGAGTTGACTATGTCGATGAAGCAGGCTATCGCGGATAGCTCGCGGCTCGGTTCGCGAATGCTGATTGGTGATTCTTGGCGAGCCTCGCGCGATAATGTGGAGATTCCCGTGTTCGATCCCGCTACCGGGGCGGAACTCGCGCGAGTCCCGCAAGCGACAGAGTCTGATGTAGACGATGCGGTCAAGGCTGCAAGGGCCGCCCTCATTCATCCTTCCTGGCGAGATGCGTTGCCTATGACGCGGGAGCGACTCCTGCTGAAACTCGCTGATCTGGTGGAAGCCCACGGAGAGGAGCTTGCCGGGATTGAGACGCTCAATCAAGGAAAGCTTCTCGGTGTGGCGACGGGCATCGATGTGGCATCCAGCGTCCAATGGCTCCGCTACATGGCGGGCTGGGCGACCAAGATCGAAGGATCCTCCCTCGACGTGTCTTTCGCATTCCCTCCCGGCACGAAATATAAGGCGATCACAAAAAAACAGCCTGTCGGTGTAGTCGGCGCGATTGTCCCGTGGAATTTTCCAATGCTTATGGCTATCTGGAAGATAGCTCCGGCACTCGCCTGTGGATGTACCGTGGTTCTGAAGCCGGCGGAGGAAACGCCGCTGTCGGCACTACGGCTCGCTGAGCTGGCCCTGGAGGCGGGGTTTCCGTCTGGTATCCTAAACGTGATCACCGGCGACGGCACTGCGGGGGCGGCGCTCGTTCGCCATCCGGGAGTGAACAAGATCACCTTCACTGGATCCACTGAGGTAGGAAAGCTGATTGGGGCGCAATGCGGATCCGATATCCGCCGTGTGGCCCTTGAACTGGGCGGCAAGAGCCCGGTAATCGTTCTCGACGATTGCGATCCGAATGTTGCGATACAAGGTGCGAGCGCCGCAATCTTCACCAACCATGGGCAAGTTTGCACGGCAGGCTCGCGGCTGTATGTCCATAAGAAGCATTTCGACAAGGTCGTCAGCGGAATCGGTGAGGTCGCCAAAAACATGGTTCTCGGCTCGGGTTTTGATCCGCTTAGCCAGATGGGACCGATGGTGTCCAAGCGCCATAAGCAACGAGTTCTAAGCCTGATCGGGACAGGGGAGAGGGAAGGGGCAGAACTGGTGGCGGGTGGGACAGAGACGAATTCAGAAGGTTTTTTTGTCCGTCCGACCGTTTTCGCACATACATCGGACGCCCCGCTTACTCTTCTGAGAGAGGAGGTCTTTGGCCCGGTGTTGGTCGCTCGCCCGTTCGAGGATCTCGAAGATGTACTCAGACAGGCCAACGATTCAGAATATGGGCTTGCGGCGAGCGTGTGGACTTCCGATATCAGCAAGGCTTTGAGAATTTCGGACGGTTTGGAGGCGGGAACGGTTTGGATCAACACACACAATGTGGTCGACCCGAACGTTCCCTTTGGCGGGTTCAAGGCGTCCGGTATGGGTCGCGAGCATGGCCGGAGCGCGATCGAAGCGTACACGGAAAACAAGAGCGTCTACATCGCGTACTAACCAAATTGCGTTACCTCAAGACCGCAACTATCCGCGAGCGGCGGAGACTAGCGGGAGCTGTCGGCTCCCATCCACCTGGCAGCGACCGGATTTTGAGCAATCGGAAATTCAATGGGAAAAATTTCGCCATTGGAGCAGCGAACACGGAGAGATAAATGTCTTATGAAGATCGTTGGACCACGGTGAAGGTGGTTGTTGATGGCGGCATCGCGTGGGTATCGTTTAATCGCCCGGAGAAGCGCAACGCCATGAGTCCGACGTTGAACGCAGAAATGATAGAGGTACTTGAGGCGATCGAGCTCGATCCGGAAGCGCAGGTGCTCGTACTGACGGGCGAAGGCGATGCATGGACTGCCGGTATGGACCTCAAGGAATATTTCCGCGAAGTCGACGCGGGTCCAGAAATCCTGCAGGAGAAAATGCGACGCGGTGCGAGTCGCTGGCAATGGCAACTGCTGCGCATGTACTCGAAGCCGACCATTGCGATGGTCAATGGGTGGTGTTTTGGCGGCGGATTCTCGCCACTTGTCGCATGCGACCTCGCGGTCGCGGCAGACGAAGCTGTGTTTGGGCTTTCCGAAATCAACTGGGGCATTCCACCAGGCAATCTTGTCAGCAAGGCAATGGCCGATACCGTGGGGCATCGTCAGGCGCTCTACTACATCATGACCGGTGACACCTTCACGGGTCCAGAGGCAGCCAAAATGGGGCTCGTCAACAAGAGCGTGCCTCGTGCGCAGCTTCGCGATGAGGTAAAGGTGCTTGCGGCGAAGTTGCTGGACAAGAATCCAGTGGTGCTTCGAAATGCCAAGAACGGCTTTAAACGCTGCCGGGAGCTGACCTGGGAACAGAGCGAGGACTACCTGTATGCGAAGGTGGACCAGGCGAGTCATCGTGATCCCGAAGGTGGACGAGCGAAAGGCCTGAAGCAGTTCCTCGACGAGAAGACCATCAAGCCGGGCCTGCAAACCTATAAGCGCTAATCCGGATGCGTTGACAAAGAAGAGAAAAAGGAGGCGGTAACATGCATGATGTCAGGCTGCTGATTGAGGGCGCGGCGCGGGGCGCGTCGAACGGTAAGACATTCGAGCGGATCAATCCGGCGACGGGTGAAGTCGCCACGCGCGCGGCAGCCGCAACAGTGAACGACGCTGATGCTGCCGTCGCTTCTGCTGCGCGTGCGTTCCCGGCATGGGCCGCGATCACGCCCACTGAGCGTCGCAAGCGCCTGCTCGCCGCCGCCGACCGCATGGACTCGCGCACGGCGCAATTCGTCGCCGTTGGAACGGTGGAAACCGGCGCGATGGCGAACTGGTACGCCTTCAACGTGATGCTTGCGGCCAACATGCTTCGAGAGGCCGCCGCGATGACCACGCAGATCGACGGCGCAGTAATTCCGTCGGATGTGCCCGGCAGCCTCGCAATGGCTGTGCGTCAGCCGTGCGGGGTCGTGCTTGGCATGGCGCCGTGGAATGCGCCAGTGATCCTCGCGATCCGCGCGCTGGCCATGCCGCTCGCGTGTGGCAATACGGTGGTGCTGAAGGCCTCGGAGGGGTGTCCCGGCGTTCACGCACTGATCGGTGAAGTGCTGAACGAGGCGGGCCTCGGTGTGGGCGTCGTGAATGTGATTACGCACGCGCCCGAAGACGGGCCCGCGATCGTCGAGCGCCTGATCGCAAATCCTGCCGTCAAGCGGTTGAACTTCACGGGCTCGACGCGCGTCGGGCGCATTGTCGCGGAGCTTGCCGCACGGCATTTGAAGCCCGCATTGCTCGAATTAGGGGGCAAGGCGCCGGTGCTCGTGCTCGACGATGCCGATCTCGACGCTGCGGTGGAGGGTATCGCGTTCGGTGCTTTCTTCAATCAAGGGCAGATCTGCATGTCGACGGAACGGGTGATCGTCGATTGCAAGGTCGCCGATGCGTTCGTCGAAAAACTCGTCGCGAAAGCGCGCACGCTTAAGGCTGGCGACCCAACGCAGCCGGGATCGATTCTCGGCACGCTGGAGAGCGAAGCTTCGGCGCGACGCATCCGGGCTCTCGTCGAGGATGCGCGCGAGAAGGGCGCGAAGTTGCCAGTTGGCTGCGAGGTGAACGGCGCGGTCATGCAGCCGGTTATCGTTGAGAACGTCACGCGCGAGATGAAGCTTTACGCCGACGAGTCGTTCGGCCCGGTCGTGACGGTGCAGCGCGTGGACGGCGACGACGAAGCGCTCTCCGTGGCGAACGATAGCGAGTATGGTCTGTCCGCCGCTGTGTTCAGCCGCGACATCGCGCGCGCGATGAATATGGCAAAGCGCATCGAGTCGGGCATCTGTCACATCAACGGCCCGACCGTGCACGACGAGGCACAAATGCCGTTCGGTGGTGTGAAGGCAAGTGGCTACGGCCGCTTTGGCAGCAAGGCGTCGATTGCCGAGTTCACCGACCTGCGATGGATCACGGTGCAGACAGGACCGCGCCTTTACCCGATCTAAGCAACGAGTCTCATAAAAACACGGACACCCGTGTGTCGGATGCTATGACACAACTTGGGCGCTGCCCCAGACAGGAGACGGACTTTGGATTTGAACTCGATCCACGCGCATGGTGGCGATGGCGCGAAGCCGACGCTCGCCGGTTACCGGTCGGTGGCTATAGGTCAAGCCGCCCCGCTTATCGAACGACGCGGTGATTGCTGGTATCTGCGTTCGACTGAGTTGCTGCGCGACTATCCGGAACGCATCACGGACCGGCTTGTGAGCGGCGCGCATGCCCATCCCGACCGATGGCTTGTGGCACGTCGCGACGCGGACGGTCAATGGTGCGGCATCAGCTACGCGACAATGCTTGAACGGGCACGCTCGATAGGGCAGGCACTGCTGGATCGAGGGCTTTCAATTGACCGACCAGTCGCAATTCTTTCGGGCAATGATCTCGAACACCTGCAGATTGCGTTTGGTGCGATGTACGCAGGCGTTCCCTATGTACCAGTTTCGACGGCGTACTCGCTCGTGTCGAGGGACTACAGCAAACTGCGGCACGTGTTGCAGGTGCTTAATCCAGGACTCGTTTTTGCGGCGGACGGACCTGCGTTCGCGGCGGCGATGGACGCTGTCGTCCCGACCGATGTTGAACGTGTCGTCGTGACCCGGTCCGCCCCAACGTCCTGCGAGACGCTGTTTGGCACGCTGCTTGACACGCAGTTAGTCAACGTGGACAGCGTCCACACTCGGGTGACTGGCGACACAATCGCGAAATTTCTTTTCACGTCGGGTTCTACTCGTTTGCCCAAGGCCGTTCCGACGACGCACCGGATGCTTTGCAGCAACCAGCAAATGCTGCTTCAGACCTTCCCTCAGCTTGGCGTCGAGCCGCCAGTTATGGTGGACTGGCTACCTTGGAACCACACGTTCGGCGGGAGCCACAACGTCGGCATTGCGCTCTACAACGGCGGTACGTTGTATATCGACGAAGGCAAGCCGGTCGTGGGCCTCTTCGAGGAAACACTGCGCAATCTGCGCGAGATCGCCCCGACACTCTACTTCAATGTGCCCAAAGGCTGGGAAGAACTTACCGCTGCGCTGGAAAGTGACGCAGGCCTACGAAAGTCATTCTTTTCGCGCATGAAGTTGTTTTTCTTTGCCGGTGCGGGCCTTTCACAAGCTGCGTGGGACCGGCTCGATCGTGTGACCGAGGCGCATTGCGGTGAGCGTATCCGCATCATGACGGGACTCGGCATGACTGAGACTTCGCCGTCGTGTCTCTTTACGACCGGGCCAGTAAGCGGTGCTGGGTACATTGGGCTTCCAGCGCCGGGCTGCGAAACACGGCTAGTGCCGGTAAGCGGCAAGCTTGAGGCACGCTTTCGAGGTCCACACGTGATGAATGGCTATTGGCGCGCGAGCGACATTGATCAGGAGGTCTTCGATGAAGAAGGCGATTACCGGAGCGGCGATGCCGTCCGGTTCTTCGATCCTGAAAGACCCGAATTGGGTTTGATGTTCGACGGGCGTATTGCTGAGGATTTTAAGCTGAGCTCTGGGACATTCGTAAGCGTCGGGCCACTGCGTGCAGGCATTGTCTCAAGCGGCGCGCCATATGTGCAAGATGCCGTGCTCACCGGCATGAATCGAGACGACGTTGGCTTACTGATTTTCCCCCGCGTTGATGAGTGCCGCCGGCTTGCGCGTCTCGACCTCTCTGCTAGCGTGCAAGACGTGATCAGCGCTCCGGCGGTCCGAGAGTTTTTTATTAGCCTTATGCAGCGACTGAATAGTGACGCGACGGGCAGCGCGACGGTGATTGCACGCATGCGAATACTGGATGCGCCGCCGTCACTTGACCTTGGCGAAGTCACGGACAAAGGCTCAATCAACCAACGGGCGGTGCTTACCCATCGCACATCGCTCGTCGACGAGATGTATACGGCGGACGGCGTTGATCCTGCTGTGATTCTCGCGCAACACCTGTAACAGGCAGAAGGAGGCAGCACACGATGAGTCTGTCCTATCAGGCACCCCTACGCGACATGCTCTTCGTGATCGATGAATGGATCGGCGCGTCGGACTGGTGGCGCACAGTTCCGGCATGGAAGGATCTGGACATTGCCACGGCGGAGCAGGTTCTTGAAGAAGCGGCGCGTTTCGTTACCGAACGCATCGCGCCGCTGAACGGTAGCGGGGACGTGGAAGGGTGTGGCTTCAATGCTGGCGAAGTAACCACGCCGACCGGATTTCGCGACTCGTACCACGCTTTCGCGCAAGCGGGTTGGCCAACACTAGCACTTGACGTCGAAGCGGGCGGCCAAGGGTTACCGCAACTACTGGACGCGGCGTTACAGGAAATGCTTGCGGCGGCCAATCATGCGTGGTTGATGTCTCCCGGGCTTACGCATGGCGCAGTCGCGTGTCTGTTTGCTCATGGTACGGAGCGGCTAAAGCGCGACTGGCTGCCCAAGATCGCCAGCGGCGAGTGCCTGACAACAATGTGTCTGACAGAGCCTCAGGCCGGTAGCGACCTGTCGCTCCTGCGTGCTCGGGCCACACCAGATTCGGCGGCCGACGGTTATCGGATCGATGGCAACAAGGTCTTTGTGAGCGGCGGCGATCACGACCTAACGGACAACATTGTGCATCTCGTGCTGGCACGCTTGCCAGATGCCCCCTCCGGCACCAAAGGTTTGTCACTCTTCGTCGTGCCGAAATTCATCGGCGAAGCCGGGGGCATACCCATGCGCAACGGAGTACATTGCGACGGCATCGAGAAAAAGATGGGGCTGAAGGCCAGCCCCACGTGTTCGATGCGGTTTGAGGGCGCACTTGGCTGGCTCGTAGGTGAGCCCCATCGAGGTCTGGCGGCGATGTTTGTGATGATGAATGCCGCGCGTTTGCAGGTTGCAATGCAGGGACTAGGTCACGCGCAGTTTGCGTGGCGGCGCGCGGAGATCTATGCGCAAGAGCGCGTGCAGATGCGCGCTGTAACCGTGCCGCGGGGTTTCATCGGCGAGTCGGGTCAGCCCGTGCCGATTGCGCTTCATCCAGCCATGCGGCGTATCCTTCTCGATCTTCGAGCCACGGTGGAGGGGGAGCGGGCCATCGGCTACTGGATCGGCTACTGGCTAGACGTGACAGCGCATCATCCGGATCCGGATGAGCGCGCGGCTGCTGGAAAACTGGCTTCGCTGCTCACGCCGGTGGCCAAGGCGTTCTTCACTGAAAACGGCTTCAGTGCCGCGTCGAAGGCCTTACAGGTTTTCGGCGGTTATGGCTACATCCACGAGTACGGCGTCGAACAGACCGTTCGAGACAGTCGTGTTGCGATGCTTTATGAAGGCACAAACGAGATTCAGGCAATTGATCTACTCGTGCGCAAGGTATTGGCCGATGGAGGAGGGACTCTCCGTACGCTACTCAAGTACGTTGAAGCCGAAGCATCTCAGGGGCGCGGCGCCGAAACTGATGTTGTGCGACGAGTATCACGACAGCTGGAAGTGTTGATTGCGGATGTGAGGCGAATCAGTGACGCCATTTTAGACGGCAGCGCTGGTGACGTCGAACTTCCATATCGAATCGCCGACGATTATCTGGGCATGCTTGGCTGGCTCCTGCTCGCGTTCGCATGGGCGCGCACGCTACGCATCGCGAGTAGGGGGCGGCGACACGATCCGTTCTACGCAGATAAGTGTACGACGGCTGAGTACTTTTTCGACTATCCAATTGCGAGCTTTTACCATCGGCTAGCCCTTGTCGATGCGGGTCTGCGCGCGAAGCTCCCAAACGTTTGAGGTGGTGGGAGCGTGGGTCGCCCGACTCGCACGTGCAGCGCGAACCGCCGAACTAGCGGGTATTTTCCGTTCGTAACGATCGGATGATTGGGCCGTGAACGGCCGGGATAGCATTCGCGCTAATCCGCAAAAGTTTCTCGAACTGCTTCGTAGGCACAGCACGTTCTATGAAGCGCATTGAGCTGGGCACGCACTTCCTGGTGTGCACATGCGTTGACCGCCCGGCTGGCGACGGGTGTTCGACGCACTCATTCTGATGCTCGCGCAGCAGATGCCGTTTGCCACTGTCGCGCGTGCCGTCAGCCTGTCTTGACATCAAGTGCACGCCATCTGCTCGCGGTATGTAAGGCTGGCACTCGCGGCGGTTTGACCTGTCGGGCATGACGGCGGTAGCAATTGACGAAATCCTTTACCGGCGTGGTCATGAGTATCTGACGCTTGTCACCGATATGCAGGCGCGGAGAGTCGTGTTCGTCACGCCTCGCTAGGATGGCGGCACGTTTGAACGCTTTGCGGTCTGTCTGGGCGAATACGCTGGCACGTCCGAGCAAATCGGCTCGGTCAGCATCGATATGTCGACGGCCTTTATCAAGGGCGGCAATGAACATCTGCCCGACGCCTGGCTGACCTTCGACAAGTTTCACGTTCTCGCTCACTCGTCCAAGGCGTTCGACACTGTACGCCGGCAACAACAGAAGCTCGACCCGCAACTCAAAGGCGTGCGTTGGACGCTGCTCAAAGACGCAAACAAACTGAATCTGGCCCAATTCACCGACCTTGAGGCGCTTGTCAGTCAGTACACCACCAAGCGTGCTGCCCGAGCCTGGCTTTACCGTGAGCAACTGCGCGCAATTCTCGGGCGCAAACAAATCAGATTCGTACAGGCGCTGTTGCACCGGTGGTGCAATTACGTCATCCGCTGGAAGGTCGAACCGAAAGGACGTCGCGACGAATGTTTCGACGGCCTGACACCCAGCTGCGCCAGGAACTGTCGCGGATGGCCAAAGCGGGACATATCGCCCAGCTCGGATATCAGTCCCACCGCTGACGTGAACTGGATGCCGCGCATCGCTTGCAACTCAGCACAATCGGATAGGACCGCCCGCTAAAAACGGCACTGCGCAATACTGTCTGCTGGCGGACAGTTTGCGATGCGATCTTCGAGGATGCGGCGGCGTTCATTGAACGCCAGTTGCTGCCATGCAACCGACGAACGAAAGGGTATTCCGTCACCGCCGTTTCGCCATCCCCCCGTTCGCCAGGCACAGTAGGATATTGAGCTTTCTTTTGCGGGTTAGAACGTGTGGATGAGACCGACTCGGAGTAGCAGTTGCGCTTGCGTTGAAGATGAGCCGGCAACCCTTCGAAGCGAAGCAACGGCACCGTCGGAGGACTTTTGATACAGCATATCGAAATAAGTCCGTGTTTGCTTAGAGAGGAAATAACTGAAGCCTGAGCTCGTCGTCCACCAACTCTGGCCTTGAAAGTGCTCGATTGTCTCCATGACCGAGAAGAGCGCCGCGGGAGTGATCAGGTAGTTGGCACCGAAGCGCGCCGCTTGATCTGTCGACGCAATGCTGTGAAGCTGCAGCCGCGCATTCGAGTAGAGGGCATCAATGGTGGCGTTGCCGATCTTGTACGAGGCGCCCGCTGCCAGAATCCTGTCATTGGTCAAATCGAATGATGGTGTCTTCGTCACATTGACGCCCAGAACGACGGGCACGCCCATGGTACTTGCAGTGAACGGCAGCCCGTTGATATCCAGGTACGCCACTGTGGCAGTGAAAGACCCATGGGCGTAGCTGCCTTGGACGCCAACCGTCCTACCCGACGCCGTGTATCCGGATTCCGTCGAGCTGAAAGCATATATTGCAGCGGCGCCGAAGTCATAATTCCTTGGTGTCCGATACTTCACGACGTTAGACATGTAATCGCCGTTAGAGCGGTCGGAATCCGTATTTGTGACAATATAGCCGCTGCATTCGAGGCAAGCGAAATATTTGGTCAGATCTGCCATAAGATCATACTGGCGCCCAAGTGTGACTGTGCCATACCGCTCGTTCGCCAGGCCGACCCATGCCTCCTTGAACATCGATCCAGCAGGTGATTCCACGCCGTTGTTGATGGAGAAGCCGCTGGTGAGGTCAAATATGGCTTTTGTCCCCGAACCGAGGTCTTCGACGCCCTGGAAGCCTAGTCTGTTGGCTCGCTGGATTCCATCGGCCAACGCGATGAGCTTTTTTCCGCCCACGTTGTTGACGTAGTTTATGCCGTTGTCGATTGACCCGAAAAGCGTGACAGACGACTGTGCAAAGGAGGGTATGGGCGAATAAACACTAAGCATAGCGAATAAGGCTGCGCGTCTAACTTTTGTAACAAACTTCGTCTCCATCTTTTTTATCCTCTATTGGGAATTTAAAATCTTTCGGCCCCGATTCGTTGGGAAATGCCGGTCTTTACAACAGTTATATAATTTGTAGTCCTTATGATGTAGTGGTTTCGTGAGGTTTTCGGTGTGACCGACCTCCGTCAATTTTTCTGTTTCTGGCGGCGGGTGATCAATCCACGTCGCGCCACAACTCCCTCGACATCTCGACCGCGACTCCAGCCGCCGGACTCAAGGAGACCTCGCTTGGCCACGTCACAGTAGCGACAGCGCGGGGCGAAGGCGGATCAAGTTCAAAGCATTCGACCTCTGGAGGAAGGTCGGCCAGCATGGCAGGGAAGACGGGCACGATCGCCGTTGCAATCCCCCGCTTTGCAACTTCCACGCAAACAGGGAGTGCACCCAGGCGATATCGGATCGATATGTCATTGGCTTTCGCTTCCTCGATATATGCAAGCAGGTTCCGCAAGTTCAGAGCGTTATCGAGGACGGCGACGGGCTTACCGATCAGGGCCTGTGCCGCTAGCTTGCCATTTGACGCCCTATGTAAGCCGCGCCTCGCGATCGCACCCAGTCGAACAGAAAACAGACGGATCGCTTCCAATCGGTGCAGCGGCGTAGAAGTAAGATATGAGAAAAGCAGCTCGACGCCGCCCATTTCGAGCAGCGAAAGCAGTTCGTCGGAGCTGCGAACGATCACCCTCACACTGAGATTTGGATGCTTCCGGGCAAGTTGCTCCATTAGAACGGGCACGACGGTGGAAGCGAGCGACGCAGTCGCACCGATCGTCAACTCACCCTGCAGATCGTCGCGGGATTTTACTGTGCGCGTGAGTCGACTCGCGTCATTGAGCAATGAACTCGCGCCCGCTAAGAATTGCTGTCCCGTAGAGGTGAGCGAAATTCCGACCGAACGCTTGCGGTTGAACAGGCGCTCGCCCAGCGTCGCCTCAAGCGCGTCGATGGTCGCAGATAGGGCCGGGCGCGACATATTGAGCTTTTCCGCGGCCGCAGTGAAGCTTCCGAGTGACGCAACGGCAACGAATGCCTCAAGTTGCCGGAGACTGTACGCAAGGGCCATCAGGCTTCCTTCTGGCGCGCGTTCGCGCATCGATGCTCCGGCGCCGCGCGATCGATCGCCAGACTTGCACATGCGGCGAGCGCGAGTACGCCCATCACAGAACTAAAGACGATAGCGTACGAGCCGCCTGTCTTTTCGATGGCAAAACCCATGACGGTGGGTGCAATAATGCCAGCCGGCTGCTGGCCGAAATTCGTCATGCCCGTCGCAGTACCGACGAGTGACGTCTTCATGCGTTTGAGTACTACGATAGCGAGCGGAGGCGCACAACTGGACAATGCGATTTGCGCAATGCTGAAGAAAACTACCCCCCACATCACCTGCGAGGCAAACCAAGTTAGGCAGGTCGCAACGATCGTCACCAGCAGTAGAGTAAAAACGATTTTTCCTTCTTTGCCGGTGATTCTGTCCGACACCATACCTGTACCTATCATCGCTGCGAAGGAAACTAGTGTCGACGCTGCGCTGATCATACTGGCCGTGGAAAGGCTCACGCCTTTTACCTGGATCCAGTAGGTCGGCATCCACTGAAAAAGTCCCCATGCGAAAAAGCCCAAACCGAACTGGGTGGCTGCAAGAACCCATACGAGCGGCGACCGGAGCACGAGTGCCCAGCGTCCTTCCTTAACTTCTGCGCTTGACGTTGTTTCTGCCGCCTTGCGCATGGGTCGCGAAACTAGCACAAACAAGATTGTATTGACGACGCCAATCGCGCCAAACAGCGCGAAGGGCGAACGCCAACCCCAATGGGATTCAATAGCCGCTACGGCGATCGAACCGATGGCCGTTCCGAGCGACGAGCCGGAAGTTAGCAGCGCCTTGGCGCGGCCGCGTTGCTCGCGCGGGACCAAACGCGCTATGGCCGATGAGCTCGCTGCCGGAAAGCTGCCTTCCGCCAATCCGAATAGCGCGCGAAGCATGAAGAGGGAGGAGAGCGACCAGGCCAACGCGGTCATGCCGGTGAAAATGGACCACAAGAGCATGACAGTGCCGAGCACGACTCGCGGGCCGAAGCGGTCGGCAAGATATCCGCCGATCGGAGTCGTAACTGCAAAGCCGACGAAGAATCCGCTCATTACAATGCCCATCTGCGAGGGCGAAAAGTGAGATTCTCTGGCGATGGGCACCGCCAGCACGCTGATTGCTGTCTTGTCGAAATAACCGATGACCCACTGCACAAAAATCAGCGCAATGATCCACCAGTTTCGACGAACAGTTTGATCGCCATTCATCGCGCCACCACCGAACGGTCGTAGCCGATCCAGGGCGTAAGGTTCCGGGGCGCCGCGGGATGAAGTTCCGCAATGTTGGGCACGAGTGTGACGCCAATACCGGGCTCGTCGGGCGCAATCAGATAGCCGGCGTCGACTTTCAGCGGAACGGTCACCATCGAGTCTTCGTTGCCCTCAATATTGAAGCTCGGGAATTCCTGAATTAGGAACGCTGACGAAGACAAGTCCAACTGAAGGCATGCAGCAGTCGATACTGGGCCGAGCGGATTATGCGGCGCAATATGCGCCCCGGCGGCCTCAGCTAGCACCGCCGCCTTGCGAGATGGTGTCAGGCCGCCCACTGCGCATACGTCGGGCCGGAGAACCGCGACACCTGCGTTAAGCAAAGCCTGGAATTCGGGCAGCGAGACTGCCCGTTCGCCCGTCGCGACAGGCACGCCGATGGCGGAAATGACCGTCGCCATCGCGTCGACGTTCTCCGGCGAAATGGGATCCTCAAAGAACAAAGGCCGCGCCGATTCGATGCCGCGCCCAATCGCGATCGCCTCCGTCACGCTGAACGCACGATGGGCTTAAACGCAGAGGTCGAAGTCCGATCCGACGGCTTCCCGGCACGCCAAAACCTTATCTATCGCGGTGGCAACCCGACGATTGAAGATATGATCTTTCGCTGCGAGCTCGGCGTTTTTGAAGGAGGGGAGGATGACGCGAACAGCATCGAAGCCAAGTTCTTTCACATGACGGCAGGAAGCGGCGATCTCGTCCGGCGTCTCGCCCATTGCGACTGCGTAGGAGCGGACCTTGTTGCGGGTGCTTCCTCCGAAAAATTCATAAACCGGAACCCCCAATGCCTTCGCCTTGATATCCCAAAGTGCGATATCGATCGACGCGATAGTGCTCAGTAGCACCGAGCTTCGGAAAAACGTAGATCTTTGAGTGTATTGCCAGTGATGCTCGACTTGGCGAGGGTCCTTGCCGATGAAATACGCCGCAAGCCGGTTGATTTCTGATCTGACGGCTTCTAGGTGAGCCCAATCTCCGGCTTCTCCGAGTCCGACAATACCGTCTTCGGTTTCGACGCGCGTAAAGAGATACGGGCCGGCCGCAATAGTGGTGATACAAGCGATCTTCACTCTGTCTCCGCAATAACTCGATTTGATTCTCCGTAATGTATCGGTCCGCGAAAGTCAGCTCAAGCTGTATATACGGACGTCATTCGTCTGAAAAAGTGACGAATCAATACTGTAATTGGCGCTTGAACGTCGGCCACGGGATGGCGCGCTTGCGATGGAATGGCATTGCTGCCGAGCTTGCGCCGGCCCGTGGGATCCGGGATTTCGACCACGCGCGCTCGAATCTGCGAGCGGTCGACAAGCACTCGCATCGAATCCATCACGCCACCGCGACGGTGTCCGGCCTGCAGCGTTTCCTACCTGCATCGCAATCGGCCGCCCCGTCGACACGCGACGAGTCGTCGGCAGCAAGCCCAGCCGGAGCCACAAGTCATTTCTAACGGGGAGAGGTTCCGCGCATTGCCCGACCGCAATAAAAGCACCATGCGCTCTAAAATTTTGAGGGCGGCCGGAGGTACAGCTCCGAGCCAAACCAGCACGTTTGCGGGGAGCTCAGTTGTGACGACAGGGTGAGGGGACAACCACGGAGTTCGCGCGAAAGGCATTTCGGAGAGCTTGCGGACCTGCTCCCAGCGCCGGTGAGCTATCGCAGACAACGGCGAGTATTGTCGCTCTCGAGTATCCGAGATCACCTCATTCGTCCGTAGGGAAGGTACATCCACAGATTGTGTCAAGTGGAATGGGAACCTCTCGTCGACGATTTGAGCAAACGTCTCTTGATGCGATGATCGTCCGTTCGTTGACCGGTATGCGAGATTTTAAATAGTCCTGTACTGCGGGAAGCGTGCGTCGCATTCGGGGTTGGTCACTTCCACGTCCTTCTCGAGTTTTAACCGCAAGCCGAAACGTTCGATGCGTGCAAGCAGCACTTTCGGGCGTGCGAATGGAATCGGTCGCGCCAGCTTTTCGTCGACGATCACCCGCACGGTGCGAAGCACGCGCTCGTCCTCCCCCTCGGTGAAGACGACCACGTAACTCGACATGCCTTGTTGATTCCCGCTGAGCAAGGTCGGAATTCGAGCCTTTCGCTTCGAATAAAACGTTACCGGTGGACATTAATATCAATAGACCTTCTGCCAAATTTGATACAACTCTACGTGATCAAGGTGTACGTGTGAACGACACGACACGACACGACGCGCTACATGCGCGGGAGCATTCATCGCCCTTCAAGACCGGACAAAAGGTCGTCCACCGCTTGGTAGACGCGCTCAACGACGTCCGGTCCAACTTTGAGCTCAAGCTGACAATATTGCTCCTCGAGCTCCCTCGATATTAGCGCGACCAACTTCGTGCTCGCCGATGTCAGCGAGACTCGCACCCTTCGCTGATCGTCGGCAAAGCGCTCTTTTACGACTAGATCCATTGCCTCCATACGTCCAAGCACCCCAGCCATGCTTGGACTTGAAATCGTGCAGATGTCGGTTATTTGTCGGGGTTCCAACGGCCCATGTTCGTGCAAGGCGCGGATGACGCGCCATTGCTGGTCCGTTAACCCGTGGGCGGCGATTACGGGCCGAAAACGTTCCATCATTTTTTCCCTTGCTCTAAGCAGCAGCATTGGAAGATTACGATGCAACATACCGGTGACAATTGGAGCGTTCATATGGTTAGCCAACCTGTCCGTCTGTTCTGTTGATCCGGAAAAACCCGTACAAGAGCGACGAGCACTTGACCGCAGATGATAGCAATGACAATATCACTAATATATTAGTGAATTTGGCCGGAGATGACTAGATCTATGTTTGCCCTTGCCGATCATCGCATCCATCTAAACGACGAACCGTTGCCGCGAGACGTCAATGCACTCGAGGCGCTTGCCCTTTTGAAGCGCGGGGTTGCTTGCCGTCCACCCGTCTGCGGCGCCGTCTACGGCACGCTGCTCAACGACCGCGGCTCGCTCGAAGCCTTGGGAGCAGCAGTACACGAGGCTCCGTACAAGGCGCCACCTGCCGCTCCAATACTCTACGTAAAACCTCGCAATTCCCTGGCGGGCCACCGATCGAGTGTTGTGGTTCCTGATGATTCAGGCATCCAGGTTGGTGGATCGCTTGGCATCGTTATCGGGCGTACAGCATCAAGGGTAAATATTGGTGAGGCATATGACTATGTCGCCGGTTACACAATTGTTGGCGATCTTTCTGTTCCTCATGTGAGCGTCTATCGCCCATCGGTGCGGTTGCGCGCGCGGGATGGCTTCTGCGTGATTGGGCCCTTACTCGTTGCGTCAAGGCACGTAAAGGACCCTGACTCAGTGTCCATTTCCGTATCTGTTAACGGAATTCAGGTGTCCTCGTCGACTACGGCTACCGCGGTGCGCAGCGTAGCGAAGCTTCTATCCGACGTAACGGACTTCATGACGCTTGTTCCCGGAGACGTAATAACAATGGGTGTTCCATATGGATCGCCTACCGTTGGACCAGGTGACGAGGCGAGCATTACGATCGATAACTGGGCGCCCCTTAGCATGTCATTTGTGAGTAAAACCGAACACGCAGGAGAGGCTCGATGAAGCGAGGTCGTGTAGCTTATAAGGGCGCCATTCACGAGGCCTATCCGGACGAAATTGGAGTGCGTCTATCAGACGGACGCGTGTGCCGCGAAGAGGATGTTGTATGGCTTGCGCCAATCGAAGTCGGCACAATCGTCGCCCTCGGATTGAACTATGCCGAACACGCGAAGGAGCTCGCGTTTTCGAAGCAGGAAGAGCCTCTGGTGTTCCTCAAAGGGCCAGGCACGGTCATTGGACACCGGGGTGTTACGAGGCGCCCGTCCGACGTCAAATTCATGCACTACGAGTGTGAGCTCGCTGTAGTGATTGGACGCTCGGCAGAGGAAGTGACTCGCGATCATGCCATGGATTACGTTGCCGGTTATATGGTTGCGAACGATTACGCCATTCGCGACTACCTCGAAAATTATTATCGTCCGAATTTGCGTGTAAAAAACCGCGATGGAGGAACCGTGCTTGGGCCATGGTTTGTTGACGCGAGTGACGTGCCGGATGTCACGCAATTAGACCTTCGCACCTACGTCAATGGGACGCTTCAGCAAAAAGGTAACACGCGTGATTTGGTCACTGACATCCCTGCATTGATCGAGTACTTAAGCAGCTTCATGACGCTAGCGCCGGGCGACGTCATTCTCACCGGCACGCCCGATGGTGTGGTGAACGTGAACGTGGGCGACGAAGTCGTCTGCGAGATCGACGGATTGGGCCGTCTTATCAATGTAATCGCTTCAGACGCCGAATTTGGCCGCGTCTGACTGACTGGGGCAAGAGATGCGAATCGAACACTTGATTAATGGAAAGTCTGCAGCTTCCCGCGACTATTTTGAGACTGTCAATCCTGCCACTCAGGAGGTGTTGGCAGAGGTCGCTAGCGGAACCGCGGAGGAGGTCGATGCCGCCGTTAGAGCGGCGAAAGACGCGTTCCCAAAATGGGCCGCAAAGCCTGCCACTGAGCGCGCACAACTCGTGAGAAAACTTGGCGATCTGATTGCCAAGAACGTTCCGGAAATCTCAGAGACGGAAACGAAGGATACAGGGCAGACTATTTCGCAGACGGGTAAGCAACTTGTGCCGCGCGCTGCCGACAATTTCACCTACTTCGCCGAGATGTGTACCCGCGTGGATGGCCACACGTATCCCACAGACACGCATCTGAATTACACGCTTTTTCACCCGGTTGGCGTGTGCGCGCTCATTTCTCCGTGGAACGTTCCGTTCATGACGGCCACCTGGAAGGTCGCGCCGTGTCTGGCTTTCGGTAATACAGCCGTGCTCAAGATGAGCGAGTTGTCCCCCCTTACAGCGTCCATGTTGGGGAATCTGGCATTGGAAGCAGGGATTCCACCAGGCGTGCTGAACGTGGTGCACGGGTACGGCAAAGAGACAGGCGAGCCACTGGTGGGGCATCCGGACGTACACGCCATATCTTTTACCGGATCGACGGCGACCGGAAATCGGATCGTGCAATCAGCCGGGCTTAAGAAATTCTCGATGGAACTGGGTGGCAAGTCGCCCTTCGTAATTTTCGACGACGCGGACTTCGAGCGTGCGCTGGACGCCGCCGTGTTCATGATCTTCTCCAACAACGGTGAACGGTGTACGGCAGGCTCCCGGATTCTGGTACAGAAATCGATCTATGCAAAGTTTGCGGACCGCTTCGTTGAGCGTGCGAAAAACCTGACCGTTGGCGATCCACTTAACGACAAGACGATCGTTGGACCGATGATCAGTCAGGCCCACCTGTCTAAGGTTCGCAGCTACATCGAATTGGGTCCGAAGGAGGGAGCGACACTGGCATGTGGAGGGTTGGAGATTCCAGATCTGCCGGAATCGATGCGCAACGGAAATTTCGTAACGCCCACTGTATTCGTGGACGTAGACAATCGAATGCGCATCGCGCAGGAGGAGATTTTCGGGCCGGTCGCTTGTCTGATCCCGTTCAACGACGAAGCCGATGCGATTCGGATCGCGAATGATATTTCGTATGGCTTATCAAGTTACGTTTGGACTGAAAATGCGGGTCGCGCGCATCGCGTCGCAGCGGCAGTCGAAGCGGGGATGTGCTTCGTAAATAGCCAGAACGTGCGCGACCTTCGCCAACCATTTGGAGGGACGAAAGCCTCGGGGGTTGGGCGCGAAGGGGGGACCTGGAGTTACGAAGTGTTCCTGGAACCGAAGAACGTGTGTGTATCGCTTGGGTCACATCACATCCCGCGGTGGGGCGTTTAAGCCACATGCGAACTCAGTCCTGCATTTGCGAACGAGCCTGAGGAGGCGACGATGGGTAAATTAGCGTTGGCAGCAAAGGTGACACACGTCCCGTCGTTGTACCTCTCGGAGCTTGACGGTCCAAACAAAGGCTGCCGTCAGCCGGCGATTGACGGACATCACGAGATTGGTCGTCGTTGCCGGGATCTGGGCGTGGACACGATCGTCGTTTTTGATGTCCACTGGCTGGTGAACAGTGAGTATCACATCAACTGCGCCGAGCATTTCGAGGGCATCTACACGAGCAACGAGCTACCCCATTTCATCAATAACATGCCCTACGCGTATCCAGGAAACACCGAGTTGGGCAATGTGATCGCCGAGGTGGCCAATGAGATGGGCGTCAAAACACGCGCTCACAGCAAGACAACGCTCGGGCTGGAATACGGCACGCTTGTGCCGATGCGCTACATGAATGCCGATCAGCATTTCAAGACCGTTTCAATTTCGGCCTGGTGCATGTGGCATGACCTGGACACGAGTGCGAGATTCGGCCTTGCCGTGCGCAAAGCAATCGAAGAGCGCTATGACGGCACTGTCGCCATTCTTGCAAGCGGCTCTTTGAGTCATCATTTCGCAAACAATGGAACCGCTGAGCAGTTCATGAACAAGGTGTGGAATCCGCTCCTCGAGCAGGCAGATCGAAGCGTCGTCTCTTTGTGGGAGAACGGTGATTGGAAGACGTTTTGTGAGATGCTTCCGCTATACAACGAGAAATGCTGGGGCGAGGGCGGAATGCATGACACCGCGATGTTGCTGGGATCGCTCGGATGGGACCGCTACGACGGCAAGGTGGAGGTCGTGACTCCCTATTTTGGAAGCTCGGGCACGGGTCAGATCAACGCGATCTTTCCAGTAACACCACTCCCTGCCTAACCGTTGAAGAGCAAATCATGCCGCATTTGACGCTTGAATATAGTGCCAACTTGGCAGATGCGACCAGTATCGGGCAGCTCTGCAAGAGCTTGGCGGTCTGCCTGGATGCGCAACGCGACGGCGATAAGCGCGTCTACCCTCTCGGAGGCATCCGGGTGCGTGCGGTCGAATGCCAACAATATTGTGTCGCAGACGGCCGACCTGACGCGGCGTTCCTGCACGGGATCCTGAAGATCGGGGCGGGGCGTTCCGACGCTGTCAAAAAGGCCACAGGTGACGCACTTTTTGCCGTGATTGACAGACATTTCTCTGATGTTTTCGAACGGCGAGGCATTGCGCTTTCGCTGGAGATCAACGAATTCAACGAAGCGGGCACCTGGAAACACAATAGTCTTCACGCGCGCCTTAAGGCTGGTTAATCTTTTAAGAGTCCGTCATGTTAGATGAGAAGACAATTCGCGATTTAGCAGGACAACTCGATCGCGCCGAGAAAACGCGAACCCAGTTAAGGCATTTTTCTGCCGCATATCCTGATATGACTGTTCAAGACGGATATGCGATACAACGCGAATGGGTAAAGCTAAAACTTGCGGAAGGGCATGTAATCAAAGGGCGGAAGATCGGCCTGACGTCGCGCGCTATGCAACGGTCGTCGCAGATTGACGAGCCCGATTACGCGCCGTTGCTTGATAGCATGTTCATCGAGAGCGGGCAGGACATACCGTCCGATCGCTTCATCGCACCGCGGGTTGAAGTCGAACTCGCGTTCGTGCTGAATAAACCGCTCAAGGGGCCGGGCGTCACCCTCTTTGACGTGCTCGACGCGACCGCCTATGTCACACCTGCTGTCGAGATTATCGATGCACGCATCGAGCAGTTCGACCGTGAAACGAAGGCACCCCGTAAGGTCTTCGACACGATCTCGGACTTTGCCGCGAATGCCGGAATCGTTCTTGGTGGCCGGCCGGTAAAACCGATGGACGTCGACCTGCGTTGGGTCGGCGCACTTTTGTATAAAAATGGATGCATCGAGGAGAGTGGGCTGGCTGCGGCGGTGCTGAATCACCCCGCTACTGGAGTCGCGTGGCTCGCCAACAAAATTTCGCCTTATGACGAAAGCCTGAACGTTGGCGACGTAATTCTAAGTGGCTCGTTTACAAGCCCGATTGCCGCGCGAGCAGGCGACACGTTCCATGTGGACTATGGTCCGCTAGGTGGCATTGCCCTCAACTTCGTCTAAAGTACTCCCATGCTTCTTGCTAAAAATCACTTCAAGCAGGCTTTGAAAGAGGGCCGCCCGCAAATTGGACTGTGGGCAGCGCTCGCCGATGGGTACGTGACGGAACTTTTGGCGACCGCAGGTTTTGACTGGCTGCTGATCGACAACGAGCACGCGCCAAACGATGTACGCAGTACGCTTGCCCAGCTGCAAGCAGTTGCCGCATATTCGTCCCATCCCGTTGTGCGACCAGTTAAAAGCGATTCGGCGCTAATCAAGCAACTCCTCGACATTGGAGCGCAGACCTTGCTGCTGCCAATGATCGATACCGCCGCACAAGCTCAAGAAGCTGTCTCGGCGACCAGATACCCGCCGGTAGGCATTCGAGGTGTGGGCAGCGCGCTTGCTCGAGCCTCACGCTGGAACAGAGTGCAGGGTTATTTGAACGATGCAGCAAATGAGCTCTGCGTGCTGGTGCAAGTTGAAACAGTAGCCGCGATGTCGAACTTGGAGGCAATCGCGAATGTCGAGGGTGTCGACGGTGTGTTCTTTGGACCGGCCGATCTGAGTGCGTCGATGGGTTACCTTGGTAAGCCCGGTGATCCCGCCGTCCGGCACGCGATTCTGTCGGGGATCAAAACAGTTTCTGCAACGGGAAAGGCGAGCGGTGTGCTTGCGCCAGACCGTTCTTTCGCCGATGAGTATCTCAAGGCCGGAGCAACGTTTGTTGCTGTTGGTACTGATACGGTGCTTCTGAGTCGGGCGGCAGCAGATCTTGCGGAGTCCTATAAAGGCGCTATGCCACACAAATCGAAAGAGGAGCGAGGAGGATATTAGTGCTATCGAGCCGTGTTCGCAATGCAGATGGTGGCAGATGGACACAAGTTTGGATTGCGCGAGTCAGGTCCGGCCGTCTGGCAGGCGGCCGAGTCTCCGTCCTTGCTAAACCACTGCGGTCTTTTTGAGCCCTGGCCGTCCGGGAGCGTTCCCAAGCTGGGTAGACAAGTTCGCGGAATGCTGAAGTAAGCGCTCGCCAATTCCTTCAATTTTGTGCTGGTCGAGCCGCACGCTTGGACCAAATACGCCGATTGACCCCGCCACGTGGCCAGCATGATCAAAGAACGGCACCGCGATGGCTACGGCACCCGTAATCAATTCATCGCGGCTCACCGCGTATCCCAGTTTTCGCGCTGCCTGCAATTTTTTCTGCAATTCTTTCGGCTCAAAATCAAGCCCTTCGCAATACTGGACAAGTTCTTCTGATGACGGGTTCATCCAGGCGAGGAGCGCTCGCCCGCTCGCGCCACGAACGATTCTTTCGCTGTAACCAACACCGCGTTTAAATGAAAGCGGCTCGAGGCTGGGGAGCTCAGACACGCAGATTCGGGTGGCCCCCTGAGGCACAAACAGCGCCACGGTCTCCCCCGTCTCTTCCCATATTTTTCTCAATATCGGCTGCGCTAACTGAGCGACGTTCAAGCTCGCCGACCACGCCCACGCTAATCTGCCGACCGAAGGTCCCAACCGGAAACGCTGCGGCTCGCCTTCCGTAACTACAAAACCGCTTTGTTCGAGTGTGTACAGCAGCCGATAGAGCGTCGGGCGACTCAAATCGACGCGCTTTAAAAGCTCACCGACCGTTAGATCACGATCGCTATCTCCAAACGCCAGCAGGATGTCCAGTGCACGTTCAACCGAACGCACTCCACCGTCTCCTCCCTTTTCCTTCTCGACTGCATCCATCGTTCACTCCCTAAACGTAATTTTCCTGACCCGGCCCGAGCATCTTACCGCGTCCGCCTGGTGGACAGCCGTTAGGTTTTTACCCCTACTTGACATTATTAGGTGAGTTCGTAGAATGGACTACGGTATCACACAGCGGACATACATTGATCTGCTGGAGAGAAGACGCAGATGTACTCGCTTTTACTAAGACCCGTCTTCGGTTTCGTTGCCCGTGTTTCTGAAGCGTTGTGCCTGGCGTTGCCCAAGACTCGAAAACGATGCCGGAAAGAACACCACGGATTCTGCTGGACACGCGAACACGCGTTGGCACTTGGCTTTATCTCCCCGGATAACCAGGGCGAGATTCGTTTCGGTCTTCAATAATTTTTAGCTGAGCTACAGGATGACAAGCATGACAACGATCCCCATCACGTTGTTGTTCGCGGATGGCGTGACCCGCCAACTATCAGCGACTTCAGGTGAAAGACTCCTCGATGTCGCAGCGAGTGCGGGTCTATCGCTGCTCACCGACTGTTCGAATGGCCAGTGTGGTACGTGCGTAGGCTCGTGCGTGTCCGGGTCTCTTGAACTCGACGAATACGATTCCAGCGTACTGGCCGATGACGAGCGTGAGGAGGGAGCGGTGCTCTGTTGCGTGGCACGAATTTACGAACCGGTAATTCTCGAGCTGCCATACGATTCCAGCGAGGCGAGCGCTACGGAAGCCCCGACGCAAACCGGTCGCGTGCACTCAGTCAGACGTGTCGCCGAAGAAACGGTCCGGCTCGAAGTGGATGTCGAGGCTCCGGTCGATTTTCTTCCTGGGCAGTATGTTCGGTTGAAACCCGAGGGACGGCAGGAATGGCGTTCTTATTCAATGGCCAATGGATCAGGTGAGACGCGACTCGTCTTTTACGTTCGCATCGTTGAAGGAGGGGCCTTTTCGAGCTGGCTTTCAGACGAACCCGCTGTCGGCACGTCAATCGAAGTAAGCGCGCCACGAGGCAGTTTTTTCCTGCGTGCCGACGATCGTCCGCGGCTGTTTGTAGCGGGCGGAACCGGCCTCGCTCCTTTTCTCGCGATGCTTCGCGCGATTGGTAGCGGCAAGTACCTTGCGGCGCCGACGCACCTGCTAATTGGCGTCCGCACGGGCGAACATCTATTTGCGAAGGATGAGATTGCGGCACTTCAACGGGAATTTCCTGCGCTCAACGTCCGCTACGCGGCTGAGTCTTGCGCACCCGACGGATGTCATCTCGGTTACGGCACCGATTTGATCGGCCAGATGACCGTCGACCCCAAGACTCAAGTCTATCTTTGCGGACCTCCTCCGATGGTTGAGGCAGGACGCGAAGCCATGGCGAAAGCGGGACTTCGTAAGAGCGACGCGTTGTGCGAGCGATTTGCCTGAAGCCGACACGTCAAACCCATCAATAAAGCGAGAAAGCAATGACCTACGATACGATGATTGATACCGATCACGGCATGATTAGCCGTGAGATCTTTTCGGCCAAGGCAGTTTTTGACGATGAACTTGAAAAGGTATTTACCCGCGCGTGGCTGTTCGTGGGACACGAGAGTCAAATTCCGAATCCGGGTGACTATTTCACGTCGCGCATGGGCACGGAGTCAGTCATTCTCGCGCGGGATAAAAAGAATCAGATCCACGTGTTTTTGAATTCATGTCGCCATCGCGGTATGAAGGTCTGTCAGTACGACCACGGCAATACGCAGCTGTTCACCTGTCCGTATCACAGCTGGAGCTACACCACCGAAGGAAAGCTCTTTGGGGTGCCGCAATTCAAGAATCTATACGACGGTTGCTTGCAGAAGGAAGATTGGTCTCTGATCGAGGTGGCCAAGCTTTACAACTACAAGGGAACCGTCTGGGCAACGTGGGACAAAGACGCCCCTGACTTCCTGACGTTCCTTGGGGACGCCAAGGCTCATCTCGATCTCGCCCTGGACGGACGAGACGGCACTGCGGGCGGCTCAGAAGTCCTGATGGGCGTTCACAAGTGGATCATCCCCTGCAATTGGAAGTTCGCTGCGGAGAACTTCCTTGGAGATACCTACCACAACGTCAGTCATCGCTCAGTCGACTTGATCGGCATCGGCCCGAGCGCCGAGCAGGGCGTCAAAGGTCGACGCGACAACGAGCTCGAACACGCTCAACATTTGTGGGTCAATTTTCCATCTGGCCATGGCGTGCACAGCGCGATCATGCCGGAGAATATGCCCTTTGTGGATACGTTTAAAAACGATCCGATCATTGCAGAGTATTTTCGCCATTGCTATGAGGAGCGTCAGCGGCTCCTGGGCGACAAGGCACGGCTGGTCCCGTTCGTCGGCACGATCTTTCCCAATGCTTCATTTCACGGAAAACAACCGCGTTCGATTTGCGTCTGGCACCCGCACGGACCAGAGGCGACCGAGGCTTGGCGCTTCTTCCTGGTTGATAAGAGCGCGCCTCAAGAGGTTAAAGACTTCCTGCGTCACTACTACATGCGCTATTCGGGTCCGGCCGGGATGACCGAGCAGGACGACATGGAAAATTGGAACTACGCAACGGCGGGTAGCCGCGGGGTGATCGCCAAGCGCTACCCGTACAACTATCAGCAATCGTTGGGGACTTCGCTTCCTTCGGGAACCGGACCGGTCGCAGGGAACGTCAGCTTAAAAATTAGCGAAGAAAATCCGCGTCAATTTTATCGTCGGTGGCGTGATTACATGAATAGCGCGGACTGGAGCACGTTGCTCGGCCAGAACGATGCGCCCGCCAATAACGATTGACCCAAAGGAAGCCACACGACATGCCAGTAACAATCGTCACCGGTGGAACTTTCGGTCTAGGGCAGTCGATCACGATCGAGCTTGCCAGGCGCGGGCACCAGGTCGTAGCGTTCGGACTCGCACAGCCACAAGTTTCGAGTACTGCAAGAGGTTTCGAAAGCTTACGTGCCGCACTTGACGCGGAACGGTTGGTCGACCGTGTCGACGTCCTCGATGCCGATGTTTCAGACGCTGCCGCCGTCCAGCGCGTGATTGAACACACGATGGACAAATACGGTCGCATTAATGGACTGGTCAACAACGCTGCTATCGGCCCGTTAGGGACGGTCCTGGACACCGACGAGCCGCTCTTTGAAAAAGTCATCGCGGTGAACCTCAAAGGTACCTACCTGATGAGCCGGGGCGTAATCCCGCACATGGTTTCCCAGGGCGGCGGCTCCATCGTCAATATCGGGTCTGGAGCGGGATACGGCAAGCCCAACATGGCGATCTATGCAAGCACTAAAGGAGCAATCTTGGCTCTCAGTGCTGCGATGGCCTACGACCATTTTATCGATCGCATCCGTGTGAACATGGCGATCCCCGGCGGAGGCGGAATCATTTCCGGCATGAGCGTGGGTCGAGTTGGAGGCGACGAAGAGGCGTTTAGAAAACGCAATGCCGCAGGCACCGCCGCCGGCCGGCCGGCAACGGGCTTCGACCTCGCGAATGCTGTGGCGTTTCTCCTTTCCGAGGACGCCGCCACGATCTCCGGAACGGTGATTGATGTCGGCTGTTTCGCACATCAGGGCGGCCCCGTGCCCCTCAAACAATGATTGCAAGGAAGACAAATGACTGATCTTGTGAAAGAACCCGAAGTTGCGGTTGAGCATATTGCTACGCTCAAGAAAGACGCGCGATATTACGAGCTCAAGCGAGAGCTTGAAGAGCACCTCTGCGAGGAAGCGGAAATGCTCGACGAGCGGCGCTTTCGCGACTGGTTGGACACCTTGAGCGATGACTTGGTGTACTTCATGCCTATGACCTACAACGTCAAGTACGGCGAGCACGCAAAACGCGAGCGCACGAGTATTGAGAAGGATATGAGCTGGTTTAACGAGGGCAAGTGGACGCTCACGAAGCGTGCCGAGCAGATTTTGACGGGCGTGCACTGGGCGGAAGAACCACTGTCGAGGCTATGCCGGCTCGTTACGAACGTCCAGCTCACTGCGATCACCACGAACAGCGCGGGCCAGGACGAAGTCTCAGTGCGCAGCCGGTTTATAACGTATCAAAATCGTTGCGAGTATGAAGAGTACTATTTCACAGGCAAGCGGCTGGACGTCTTTCGAAGGGAAGGTGAAAAGTGGCTGCTGATACGCCGCGAAATCCATCTAGGGCAGACTGTCCTGCTCGCAAAAAATCTCACGATGTTTTTCTAGGACAGGCTCAATCATGATCAATTTTATGGATCTAAAGACAGGCCAACAGATGGTGTTGAAGGGCGGGATCGTCGCGGAGGTTGTGGAGAATATGGGCGACGGCATTTGGGCGCAGGTTAAATATATCGAGGCGCCTGAAAGTCCATCGCTAGTTGGCACTGAAGAACTTTGCCATTGTGAGGAAGCTGTCCGGTTGGTCTGAGTTTGTCTCGCGTGCGGAAGACCAACGCGAGACGCACTCTCGCTCGTCGGGCTTGGCATGGCACGACGGGAAAGTGCGAGTGTCAAGGTAATCCGCAGACGGGGCGCTTATACATCTGCGGATCGATGGATCTGATGTCGCTCGGGTGTGCTCCATGCAGCGAGCGCCAATTCGGCGGATCCTCGCTCCCGTTAGCCGGTCTCCCGACTAAAACCAGGCCGGCCCCTGCCACCCAGTAGTGGACCAAACACCTTCCGTTGAGCGAGTTCCACGTTCGGCGCCGCGGCGAAGCCATCCTCGATCGAATCCCTTTGCGACGCCTAGAGTCCCGGTTCACAATGGCGCCCCGCCCCGCGCATTCCGCTCATATGGTTTTCGTGTAAAAAAGCGGGATTTTCGCGACCAGACTCAACTGTGTTGACTCTACGCAAGGTTGCCAAATTAGCCCTGATTCCATACCGAGATAAACATTCCGGAAACCCGGGCACGAGCCGCTTGGCCAACGTCAGCCACGGTTGTTAATGCGCGTTTGACTCGGTTCGCCGTTGCGAAACGGGTGATTGAGACGGCAGCAGAGTTCAGGGTCGACATTGTCGAGAACAATCGATCGGACCTGGGACGGCCTCGATCGGCTTCAATACGAAAGCGCGGCCGGTAGCAATGCGCGCAGTGATCTCAGCGGCGATTTGATGCAACGGTAAATTCCAAGGCGTGAGCGCGACTATAACGCTGTCGCTACGCGTTCGACCTGGCCGCTCAAGGTTTGCTAGCGCCAAAGGAAGTGATCCAGCCCTTGATTGCGTAATCCAATCCATTTTAATGCGTAGATCGTAGCGCCCGTAGGCGCTACGTTATACTAAATAAATTGAACCTCAAAAGAGGTGGTTGATCCCCACCGCCACTCCCGTTTGATTGGCGCCGGCCACGACGCCGGTTCCAAAACCAGCCACGCCAAGGTTTGATCCGTTGCTGTTCTTAACGTAGTTTATCTCGCCGTAAATGCTGGTCCGCTTCGACAGCGAATAGGCGCAGTTGATGCCGAAATCGATAGGATGCTGGCCGGCGGATTTGATGTCGGTGTAATACGTTGCCGCAGACACGACGAACGAGGGAGTCGCGCGGAACTGCAATCCACCGTAGTACATATCCGAACGGGCTGCAGTCGCCGGAACGGAACTGTTGAACCACTTGTAACCCGCGAACGCCTTGAGCGCCGGCATGAACTGATAGCTTGCACCGACCGCGATGCGCTGCTCCTTGTCTCCCTGTGTCGTTGTTGAAGTGCCACGACGCAGATCGTAGACGATAGCAGCAAAAATCGGCCCGGTCGCGAACGAGGTGCCACCGCTAATCTCTTGGCCAACCCGGAATTCGCCGGGAATCTGGCCGCCGTTGGTGATAGTCGCGTCATAGCCCGTGCTGTATAGCAGGTCGAAGTTGAATGGACCGAGATCGGTGACGTACTTGACCGAATTGTCGGCCCGGTTTGCGTACTGGGCATCCTGGGCGACGAGAGACCAGTTGTAATAGCCCAGCGGGTCAAGAGGCAGAAAGTAATCGTAGAGAGGTACTTTCTGGCGACCGAGGGTGAGCGTGCCATACGGCGTTTGCAAACCCACGAACGCCTGACGACCGAAAAGTCTCCCACCCTGCTGCAGGGTGCCGTTCGCGACGCTAAAGCCGTTTTCGAGCTGGAATATGGCCTTCAACCCTCCGCCCAGATCTTCGACCCCGCGAAATCCCCATCGGTCGTTGGCCTCGCCTCCAGAAATCATCTGGGCTGACCCCTTATTTTCGCCGCCGCTTTTACCTGCGTGGGTCACGTACGCTATTCCCGAGTCTACGATCCCGTAAAGAGTCACGCTCGACTGGGCACTGGCAAGCGACGAAAACAACATGATCGAACAGAAGCTGAAGGCATTGCGTCCAAATTTAGATTCAAGTGGTGGAGATTTCATTTCGTTTTCCTTATTTTTACGACAACTTGGTGTCCGCATTTTTGCGAATGTGGATAGAAAAGTGTTGGGCGGAGTTTTACGATTCAGTGGCTATTGACGGGATGTTGAGAAATGGTGGACTGAGCGGGCACCTCGGGTGTCCGTTGCTGGTCATATGCCGGTCGGCGAGCTACGAAAAGCAGTATGGATGCCCCGCAAATCGGGCCTGCTGCTAGAGTCAACAGAGCGTACGAGAACGAATGCGACGCTGCGTATACCTGCCCGACAAATATTGGGGCGAGGGCGCTTCCCGATTGCCATATAGCGTTCGTAAATCCGGCAGCCGCACCAGCTGACTTTGCACCTGACGCACGAGTGACCTGTGCTATCAAGACTGGTGTATATCCGAACGCGACTGCGCCAAGAAAAGGTGCAACAATATAGAACTGCGTCACGGTAGAGCACTCGCCGAATACCACTAACATTGCAGCGAAACAGATCAAGCATACGATTGAGACGAGCTTCGTCGCGCCGTTCAGCAGGTCAGAGACCCAACCTAAAAGTGGCTTCGCAATAACAGCCCCCACACCAAAGAGGGCTGAAATTGAGCCTGCCGTCACAGGCGAGATCCCGTACTGCTTGGTCATCAACGCGTTGCCCCACGCTCCGAAGCCAACTGTACCCCAAAGGGCGCCGCACCCGGCCAACGCTAACAACACGAGGTTCCTATTTTTCAACAGCGCACCAAGTTCACGTCGGGTAATGCGTGAAGACGGAGTTGTGGGACTGTCTCGCAACAGGAAGAAGGTGACGATCGCCCAGCAAAAAGTAGCAACGCCCAAAACCCTGAAAGCGTTTTGCCAGCCGAACCAGTTTGACATCGACGGGACGGTCGAATTGGCGATGACAACGGCAAGCGAGGTCGCAGTCGAATAGAATCCGAGTGCGCGCCCACGATCTTTGCCAAACCACGACGCGATGATTTTCACTCCCGCTGAGTAGTCTGCCCCAGCCGACAAGCCCATCACCAACTGCAGTGCGAAGCCTGTTCTGAGGTTATGTGTATAGCCAAAGCAGAAGGTCGCTACGCCCAGTGGCAGAAGGGCCAAGATCAAAGTCTTTCTCCCACCAATCGTATCCGTGAGGATCCCTCCGACCACGTTCGCGACTACATATCCGATGTAGAACGCAGTGACGAAAGCGCCCAACATCGCTACTGATATCCCAAGCGATTGTCCTACTGGAGCAGAGACAGTGCTCCAGGCCACTCGGTCAACGTAACTCAGGAGGAACGCGAACCAGACTACGAACAGAATGGCCCATCGGTAGGCAGGCGGTTGCGACTCAGTGCAGCTCAGCGCTCCAGGCGCGGAGCTGTTCGGGCTTTTTTGGCGTGACGATATTCGCTTCATCTGTTCATCCATTGCGCTTTTTTGCGCCTAAATCACTGCAATCAAACAGTCCTTACGTGTGGCGGCACGACCTCATGTCTCAATGGTCAAACCACGCTGTCCGCCAGATGGACTGTTGTCTCAATATTGCATAGTATGAGTTCTGGATTTCGACGTGTCACGTCGGGGTTTACGGCAAGGAGTCAGTCGGCGATAGCAATATGCGACGCGGGTGCCTGTGCGGCAGCGGTAACTAGGCGCGCGATGGCGGTGATTGCGTTGAGTTCTTCTGAACGACGGCTTTGGATCTAGTCGATAAGAACTCACATAGCGTTAATTCGACAACTGCAGGCATGCATGGGCAGGCGCCCGAAGTTCGGCTAATTTAGTCTTGCGGGAAGATTCAGACGCCTGCCAGCCGTGAGTCGGTTGACCCGTGTCATACGAAGAGATCGATCGCTTAACTAGCTCGAGCGCGAGCACGGGTTTATGCAGCAATCGAAGTTAACGTTAGCTATTTCGTCAACTTTGTTTGACATAAATCGAATGATGAATATTTTGCATGATTCAGTTAGTAATCCTACAAGACATGGAAGACTTCATACGCTTGCGATCTGCCATGGACGATGTTGACGACGGGTGCAGGCGGCGCTCACGCACGTCGCCCGTCGCTCCGCCCAAACCGTCTCAGCGCGCATCTAACTCCGGAGGCTCCGTACACATCGGGTCGTCGCGGAATCGGGCATAAACGTCCGATTCGACAAATGGCTGCAGCGAAACCTCCGCGCTGCTGAAAAGGTCCTTGGCAGCCCAGTCTGCGAGGGCGAGAGGGGCCGGGTAGCCCTTAACGCGAAAAGTCGCACGGTCAGAACCCGGCAAAGTTGACATAATTATCACCTTTTAAGTTCTAAGGGCAAAGTTGTAATCTATGGCCAGCCCGAATTTTGCAACCATTGGGTCTGAAGTCTTTTGGCTTGCGCAAATCTATCCGGAATCGTCTTGGAGGCTGCCCTCCGTTCCGCGATGAGAACCGCACCGGTCGATCCTCAAAATGTCGGCAGCTGCTGTGAGCTGTACAACTTGTCAGGTTCTTCGTCCGGTCGCTGTGCCGTTGGACCATCAAATTTCCAGCAGTCGCAAAACCTCGTTGGATGAGTACAGGTGAATCAGACTTCCAATTTCAAACGGGAGGCATCGTACAGGGTGTGTTTAGTCAAAACTGCCCACGCGATCCGCGCCAGCTTGTTGGCGACGGCGCAAGCCACCACGTTGGAGTGACGTCGGCTCAGCATTGATCGGATCCACTCACCAAGCCTGTCGGTTCGCTGGTCTGCGCGCTGTATAACCGCTCTTGCTCCTTGCACGAGCAAGTGACGTAAATGTTTGTCTCCGCGCTTGCTGATCCCACCCAGAGTGCCCCGACCGCCCGTACTGTGCTGCTGCGGAACGAGCCCTATTGATGCTGCGAAATTCCGACCCCCTGCGAACTGTGCGAGGTTTCCGATCTCGGAAGCCAGCAAGCTCGCCGTGATGGTGCCAATGCCGGGAATGGACAGTAGACGAGCCGCGTTCTCGTCCTCGCGCAGTTGTGCCGTGAGATCTCGTTCGATATCTGATACCTCATGGTCGAGATATTGATAGTGTTCATAGAGCCGGTGAATCATCTGGCCCTGTCGTAGCGGCAAATCATGCACGGCGAGCGCGTCGGGCAGCCGGCGAAGCGTGGCTCTGGACGGAGGGATGATAATTCCGAACTCCAGCAGTAGTCCGTGAATCCGGTTGATCGTGGCCGTGCGTTCGGTCACCAAACCCTCGCGCGCCCGGTGCAACGCGGCGAGCAGCTGTTGCGCTTCCGTTCGCGGCTCGACGAAGCGCATTGAAGGTCGCGACGCTGCCTCGCAGATCGCTTCGGCATCAATGTAGTCGTTCTTGTTACTCTTTACAAAAGGACGCACATACTGCGGCGAAATTAGCCGCGCAACGTGCCCCATTGCAATGAGCTTGCGTGCCAGCCAGTGAGAGCCAGCGCATGCCTCCATGACCACGGTGACCGCCTTGAGGTTGCTGAAGAATGGAAGCAACTGCAGGCGCGAGAGCTTCTTGCGGAATATCGCATGTCCCTTTGCATCTTGCCCGTGGACATGAAAAACATGCTTGCCCAGATCGATGCCGATTAGCGTGACCTCATTCATGACGCTCTCCTCTACGGTGGACCGAAATCTCATGGTAAAGCGGTCGCTGGGATCGGGCTGGCCATTTCGACATTGTTGTTTGATCGGTTGCGGATGCCCATGAAAGCGAGTAGGATTTAATCCTACTGGAAGGAGGCAAGCATGCGAACGACGCAGCAGATGAGCATCACGTTACCCAATGAGATGGCCGAGTTTGTGCGGGAGAAGGTGGCTCGCGGTGATTACGCATCAGACAGCGAAGTGTTGCGTGACGCGCTTCGCGCACTCCGCGAGCAAGACCGTGCGGTGGAAGCTTGGCTGAGAGAACAAGTCGTTCCGGCGGCCAAGGCACTTCGTGAAAGTCCTGAACGCGCGTTATCGGCGGATGAGGTCCGTGCAGAACTCAAGAAGTCGCGTGCGGGTCGCGGATGAATTGGCGCGTCCAGTTTGCTCCCGAGGCGCTCGCGCAACTCAAGGCACTCGAACAGCGTATAGTCGAGGCCGGCGCACCGCTAGCCGGCGAGCGTTACGTCGACGCCATCGTGGACTATTGCATGACGCTGCAGACGTTTGCCGCACGTGGAGTTGCGCGCGATGACCTCATGCCTGGACTGCGCGTTACTCACTTTCGCAAGCGCGCAATAATTGCTTATCTATTGGAAAGTGAAGTCGTCTCCGTTGTCGGCGTCTTTTACGGCGGCCAAGACTACGAGGCCGCGCTCGAAGCCGACGATGAGTGAATCGCGGTGCTCACAAGCAATCCGCAGCTCAATTTCCGACGCCCCCGTTTGCTAAGATTTGAGTGTAGGTTTTATGGGACCTGTCGAAATCGTTGCAGATCGGCAAGAAAAGTCATCGCGTCTGTTTCGATCTTTGCATGACTACGTGATGGGCGACGCTTGCATGCGTCGATGTAACGTTCACGCATTACATGCCTATTGTTCGCATGTACGGATCGCCCGAGATTTGCTCGTGGGCCCCCGGTGAGCTGTTCCTCTTCAACACGATCTCGTGCACGCTGCTGGCGCTCAGCAGGAGGCATGCGCTCGTTTTGCCCATTTGCGGGTTGCCGTCTCCGTAATGCTCCCGGCGATGTTCTCGTTCGGAGGATTGACTTGATTGGCCGGCCCGACGCGACGTCTCCATGTCGTGATCCTAAATAATTTGATGCTGTCGATCTTTATTAAGATCTAAAATTATTTCTTTCCGTCCGACTCGGACGCATGCTTCGATTCGAATTTTCAGTAACTTTCGGTGCTACACGCACACTGGGAACGCCCGCGAGAACCGCCTTCGCGGGCTATCGCAATAAGCCTGCCAAACGTCCGAATCGATGATATCAATTGCGGTGTCGATTCCCATCAGAGCGACACGATTTGTCGCAATAGTTCCAAGGCTTTCATTTCGTCTAGGCGACCGGTACGTGCTTTGCCCGCGAGTGTCTTTATCAGAGCCTCCGCTATCGGTTCAATACCTAGCAAATCGTCCAAGCTGGTTACCGAAGTGAGACGGCGCGGCTCCGTGACCTGCGTCAAGGAGGCTGGCGCCAACTGCTGACAGGCGGCGGAGAACGAGACATCGTTATCAACGGATTGCGCAATCGCAGGTTCAGCGGCAGCCGGGACCGCTTGATCTTCTTGCCCCATGACCGCGTTCGTCTCAGCGACGAGGCTCGTCGCACCGCGTGTGCCATCCGCATCAAGGGGTCGGGCGAGTCGACTACCCGCATTTTTCGCCTTCGTAGCCGCAGGCTTCTTCGCCGCTGTCGCTTTTGGCTCAATCGCGGGCGGCAGTTCTTGCTGAGCGAATGCATGGCGACGCGACGGGGGAATAAGCAAATCCGACACCGACTCAGGGATGTCCGTTACTGAACGCGGAACGTCTAACCAGCCAGTCGGCAAACCAAGGCGCTCCGTGAACCGATTTGCTTCAGCATCGTTCATCCGTTTCTGTCCGTAGAAACGATTGGCCATGTTGGAGTCGCTAATTTCCATCACCACGGCGAGCTGTGCCTTCGAGCCTTTGCGGGACGTCAGTACGTGCAGGTTGGCACGACGAATGTTTTCCAAGGTTGCGGCATCGTTCAACGGCAAGGCTTGCTGAATCCCTGACTTTGAGGATACTTTGCCTGTCGCGGGTACCGATTTCGTCGAGGTTGCCGCGGAGGAATTTGTCGCTGCAGCAGCGTTGCTCTTAGCAACGGTCCTTGGCGACCCGCCAGTTGTCTTCTTTGGCATTTCTGGTTCTCTGGACAAGCGATCGGTGAGGGTAGAGTGGTGATTAGCCTGTGTAACAGGCGCCGGCTTCAATGCTTGCTCGTACGCAATTTCCGGCCCGGCGTTCGCATGAATGAAGTCAATTGGCGACCTCAAGCGCTCGATGGTCTCGGGTGTAAGAACAGGATTGGGTTGATCGAAAAACCCATCGGGTAGCCCAAGCGTCGTTTCGATATGAAAGGCTGTCTCAGGCGTGAATCTCTCGCCATTCACCAATTCGGCCACGCGCGTTAAGTTGGAGTCGAGTCCCAGTGCGATGTTCTCCGCGCCCACCGCATCTACCAACAACTTAAACGAACGCGTTTTGAAAATGGACGCGGTTTGGGCCGGGTCTCGAGTAGGTGGAGCTTTTACGTATGGCTTGTTCTGTCGGTGGGATGTCGTTTTTGCAGGTTGGCGCGATTGACGCTGGCCTTTGTCTCGAGATCCCGAGTATCGCCCGTGTGCTTGACTCATAAAGTGGGGCTCCCCGCCGTGAAAATCACTATCAGTTTGCGCATTATAGGCGAGCATGAAGCAGTGCTGCCGTTGTTGAGAGGCCGTGTGCGATTTCTTCATCAGTCAAGCGCGAGAGAGCGATCAAGCTGACCTCGCATGTCGCATATAGCGATAAGCTTCAGGGAAGATTCGGTCGGAGAGGACTCTGCTCTTGAACACACCGCTCACAAATGCCGAATGTGCCGTACAACGCGAAGTGAGGTTGGTGAGGAAGGAGCTTGGGCGTGAGAAGACGCGACTGCCAAGCTTGTGAACTCAGTCTTCAGGGGTGCATTCGGAAAAGTCTAGCGACTAAGCAAAGCTCCCGCATGAAATAGCAAAATATATGGGAGAGCCTAATTCGTCGGAGGCTTTTCTCTCGGCAGTCAGTTGGTCGTGGCGCGTGTTGCATCGCGCGTTAATTTCGGAACGGCCGCCGTTGATTAATGCAGAGTTCGCGCGCCGCGATTCGTGCCCGCGGCCTCGACCTGTTGGAGGATATTCGCGCGACACTCGGCTTTGATCTGGTTCGCCGCTTCCCTAACCAAGGCGTTGCCGTAAAACCGCGCAACCTTCGCGTCGATCGTGTCTTCCACGTGCTGAATAGCGGCTTCGACGCTCACCGGATCGTCAGGATCGAAGCCGGTCGTAATAACGTGCTCCTGTAGTGCCTTGAGCCCTTCGCCGGCTTCCGCGAGAACTCGGGTCAACTCATCGGACAGTTTGTTCACAGAGCCCTCTCAACTTGATTGATTGTCAACGCGCGGCGGCGTTTTGAGGAAATGCCAGCTGGGCGATCCACGATCACGAACGATTATTGCCACGACGTTTGGTTTTTCGGAAGTGCGCCGGCGGGACCAAACACCGACATTGTATCGGCCTCGTTAAACACGCTCGGGTAGAGCGCAAGGTTGGTGCCCGTTGAGGCTAGCTAGTGGTAAGGCTTCCTCGTTCTGGTGCATTTGTGGGAAGGACTGCGACAAGGCAAGCGCGTGAAGTCGTTGTTTTCCGCGATTGTGCGATGCGGCTATCGTACGTTTTTATACGAATCTTGAACGCTCCAGAATGGATATTCAGCCCCGAGTCAGAAGCTTAAGGATTCGGTCGTCGTGCTTTACATGGAGTGCTTCAACAATCCTCACGGAGTTAGCGGCCGGATGGGCTGGGTTGAAAAGGAAGTTGTGGGCAAAGGGAACGACCGCGCTCGGTACCTTCAATACGGCGCTCGTTTCTGTTTGCAGCCACTCCGTGCCCGCGCCGCGTGACCAGTCGGGATTTTGCCGCCATTCGTCTGGGACATCGGCGTCCGCGATCTCAGCGACTGGCAGATCATCGCTGACCTCGACGCGCAACAATTGATAGCCGTCAGGCAACTGGCCAACGCTGGCGATCTCCATGTGGACAAGAATCTCAAGGAGGGCCAGCGCCGGGTGTTCGGCCAGGTAGACGATGGGCTGTCCCGCAAAATGCCATCGCCCCGGAGCGCGGAGCCCACCTATACCTCTCAGATCCGCGTAGTTGCTTATTCTCCAAAGGACCATCAGGCGAAGTACCCTTCGTCTATCTGGACAAGCGCTTCCTCTACGAGACGTGCCCCATGCTCGGTGCCAGCCATATCCAGTGCCGACTTCCCACCAAAGCGCGCGTGATCGTTCCTGAGCCACGCCATTGCTTTGTCCGGTTCACCGAAGATCGACATGGCTTGAGCGAGAATCTTCGCGAGCCGGATCGCCTTGTCGGACTCGTCGATCGATAGTCGCTCGTGATGCTGGCGCCGATGTGTCAGCGTGCGTCGCGGTATGATGAAAGAGAGCTCGTCCGCCTTTAGGCCACGCTCTGAAAGCCGGTCGATCACGGTAACGTCCACACGAGCGTTTGCTATCTCCGCGAGATCTGCACCGGACTGAATCCGGGCGTCGAGCAGTTGCTCCAGCGTGTTGAACTCGGCCCGTCGCGGATCGGCTACGCCAGTTGGTTTAAACGAAACAATCGTCACGGGAACCTCCCTCGGCAATATGCCCATATATTATAGGCGTTTTGCCACTCGTTGACCAGTAGCGCTCGAATGTGCTGTCAAGGCGGTTTTTCCCACTCCCCGAAAACCTAAAATCTCCTCAAAACCCTTTGCAGGTTCGGCTTCACTTCGGCTGAGCGCGCCGTCAAGCATCCGGGCTCTCGGCCTCGCCGGTGTAGCACCGCTGATACCGCACGGGCGCGCGCCAACGGCCGAACTAACAGAGCGTGGCCACCTGGCACACGCTAGGGCCGCACGCCACGCAATTAATTAGCGCCCTTTTTCGCGCCCGTCCGCAAATGAAGGGTAGTCGTAATTAACTTGGACCTTGGATTGTGTAAAATTCAACACCGCGTCGCATTGAAGCAATTTTAGGCAGACATTTCGATAAGATGAACATATTTAGAGCAAATTCATGCATCAATCTGAATTTTTATTTCTCGGTGATAATGTTAATTATGTCAAATAATATGAAGCGCGCAAGAAATCGCAGTTACTTGAGGCCAGCACCCTTATGCTTCGACGCTGTCGCTCTCGCCGCCTTTCGCTGTTGTTTCCGCAGGTCGACACTTTGCATGGGACCGGTGTGCTACGTGCGCTCCGACAACAAGATTGCGAGAAGGCGCCGAAGTTCCGAGCCTTCTTGCGGAGTGAGCGCAGCGGTCAGGACCCGCTCGACGCGTTCGACGCTCGGGCGCAACGTCGTGAGCTGCTTCCTTCCTGCTGCGGTCAAAAATAGCACATAGCCGCGCTTGTCGACGGGGTCGTCCGTCCGCTCGATCAGGTCATTGCGGACCATACGGCCGACCAGGTCGGCGATCGTGGAACGGTCCACGTCGAGTTCGTCGCCAAGCCGGCGCTGGTTGACTCCTGGCGTCTGCTGCAGAGCGACCAGGGCCGCGTACTGAACGCTCGTGATCTCTGTGGAAACCTCGCTGAGCCATACCGCGAGATGCCGCTGCTGTGCACGGCGTACCAGACTGCCCGTGTATCGGGAAAGTGCATCGGCGCTATTGAATTTGGTCGACAATTTCGCAGTGTTCCGCGCTGATTAGTTGATTCGGAATATGGGCCGCAGAAATGCATCCAGCTCCGCGTATGCGTCCAATGGCAGAACATGAGCTACATACTGGTCCGGACGGACTACTATCAGCGCTCCCCGTTCGCGGTCGATGCCGCGCTCGTCGAAGATATCAGTCGCCGCGTCGCTCGTAAATGCCTTCTCATAGTCGACGAGTCCGTAGCGTCCCTTGCGCGGCAGCAACAAGGCGGGCAGATCTTCCAGACGTACTTCGCAATGGGCCTGCTGCAGTACCGCGCGAAGATCGAGCACGCTGTCCAGGTCGGCGTCCTTGGGGGTGATGCGGCCCAAAGCGGAGTCCGGCGACGCGCACAAGTGTTCGCACATCGCATGCAGCGCGTTCCGACTGCCATCCGCGAAGGCGTACAGGCGCCAGCGACCGTCCGCCCGCGCAGCATGCCCGAGCTGGACCGGTTTGGCGTCGGCAAGCCGGATCACGGCTGAGGAATGGAAACGGGTTCCGACCGTAAAGCCGCTGGCGAGCGCTTGGTAAGTCGATTCCCCCGTGAGCAGTGCCGGCCGGTAACGGGTGGCGACCCCCGCAGTGTACCGACCCGCGCGCACGAAGTACGCCTGTAGCTCGGCGGGGTCAACTCCACCTGCTTCGGGCCGACCGGGATCCTTCGGTGGAGCGGCCATCATCGCCGACCACTCCTTGTCGAATTCGATCAACTCCCGTGCAATAGGTTGGCGCTCGTCAGAATACGTGAGTAACAGATCGGGTTCGCCCCTTCCCTGTAGGACCGCACCCAGTTTCCAGCCCAAGTTGAACGCGTCCTGCATTGAGACGTTCATTCCCTGGCCAGCTTTTGCGCTGTGAGTATGGCACGCGTCGCCAGCGATGAACACCCGAGGATCACGCTTGCTTCCGTCAACCGCAAACGAATCGTCGAAGCGGTCAGTGAGGCGTTGTCCCACTTCGTACACCGAGAACCATGCGATTTCCTTCACGTCCAGCGTGTAGGGCTGCAGAATTCGTTGCGCCGTGGCGATGATGCGCTCGACTGTGATCTGTTTGACGGCCGCACGGTTCTCCGTAGTCACGTCTCCAAGATCGACGTAGAACCGCACGAGATGTCCGCCTTCACGAGGAATGATGAGCAGATTACCCTCGGTGGCTGACTGAACAGCTGCCTTCAGTCGAATGTCCGGGAAGTCGGTAACGGCAAGTGCATCCATCACCCCCCATGCGTGGTTCGCGGCATCGCCGCGCAGCGTTTGACCGATGGCAGCGCGCACTTGGCTGCGGGCGCCATCGCAACCTACGACGTAGCGGGCACGCACCTTGATCTCTTCGCCAAGCCGTAGCGCATCGGTGCGTCGCAACGTGACCCCCACCGGATACTCGGCGGCGTCGTCTCGATCGATAGCCACAACTTCAAGATCGTAATCCGGTTCCAGTCGTCGAGCGGACCGGCGCATCACGTCCAGCAGATAGTCCTGAATACGGGCCTGATTGACGATGACGTGCGGAAATTCCGAAAGACCATCTTCGGTATCCTGCACGCGGCCGGTGCGCCTGATCGCGCCGCGATCATCGGCGCTCGGGCGCCAGAACACTGTTTCGTTGACCCAGTATGCTTCACTCAGCAACCTGTCACTCAGTCCGAACGCGTTGAACATCTCGACGGTCCGGCATGCGACGCCATCTGCCTGCCCCATCAACAGTGGCCCAGAGCGCCGTTCGACAACGCGGGTTGTGATTGTCGGAAACTGCGACAGCTGAGCGGCAAGCACGAGTCCCGCAGGACCGCTACCAACGACAAGAACGTCGACCGTGTCAGGCATCTTGGGGTCGTATCTGTCTTCGACGACAGGTTCAATGGAGGGGTCGCCGACTCGAAAGCCGTTGAGATGGAATTGCATGCTGTCTTCCTCTGGTTTTACGTGCTCTACCTTAGAAATAAATATACTCCGTATACCAACTATATTTCAACAAAATATGTGTCCTATGACTGTTTACCCCTAGATGCCCAATATGCTCTTGCGAGCGGCTCGGCGGGCTGACTTTTCCTCACAAGCCTGAGGGATTTTGGATAGGCTCTGTCAAACGACGTCTGGCGGAAAGGCGTTTGCCGAGTTGTTTGCGGCAGAGTGCCGCACGCAGTAGATGGCGCTTCAGGGGAAGTGCTGCGAGCCCAACACCCTTAGCGTGACAACGCCCTCGCGATTCCGCCTTTATATTCTGGAACTGTCCCTTTGAGCACGATCAACTCCGGGATTGAACGTCGCGTGGAGCATCGTTGAGTTAGCACATCCATTCCCACAATCAGATACATGACTAGATCACCGCGGGAGTCTGCTCCGCCGATGATTTACCCCGCACCGCCCGGCGCGTCAGGTTGAACAACAAGAGTTCTAATGCGACCAATACAACGGCAGCATAGCCAATCGCACTGAAACCGATGAACTTGACCAGCGTTCCGCCAATAAAAGGAGCGATGGCCGCGCCCATCATGAGCATGGCCGGAGTACCCGCCACTGCACGCCCGGTAATATCCATTCGCGCAAGCAAGCCAAAAGCAAAGGTATGCGTGAAAAGAATCGTAAAGGCCATCAGGGCCCCTGAAGCGACAAACAACGGATAACTCCAGGTTTGCGTCACGATCACGGCAAATACTGCTTGCATGATGGGCGCGATGGAAATGACGGTTGTGGCCTTGATGCGCGTTTCGAGCAAACCCGCCAACGGCGCTGGAAATAGCGTGACGATGCCATAGATCACGAGCGCCAGAGTCACCGACTCCCGACCAAAGCCTCGTGCGATTCCGATTCGCTCGTAAAAGCTGAGCGTCATGGCCTGCGTCATCGAGAGCAATGCGATTCCGACGATCGAATACCAGATCGTCCGAGAAAGCGGCCGCACTCGACCGAGGGATCCGTTGCGATCCTCGGCGATCTGCCGGCTTGGACGCGGAAACAACAGCAGCCCCATCAAGGCTGCCAGCCCCATGATTCCAGCAAAGACAATGAAAAGTGTCGCCCCACCAAACTTGGCCAGCACCCCCGGCGTACCGCCGAGAAAGACGATGCCGAGTACGCCTATAGCCAGCCCAGCCCATGCAAATACGCGATGAGGATTGAGTGCACGCCCAATCGTACCGTGCGTAAAACTCAGCGCAGTTCCCACCGCCAAGCCCCCGGCGAAATGCAAGGGCGCCAGCGCGGCCATGGTCGTTTGGCCGAAGCACAGCGCAAAGGCCAACGTCGCAGCAGCAAAGCCAATCACGACAGCCCACTTTGCGTTCACGCGATTAAATCGGGCGGCAAAGAATATGCTGGATAACGATGCTCCGATCAGAAAGAGCGTCGGCAGCGTTCCGGCCTGTTGAGGATTGAACCGATAATGCGCAACCAGAGTACCTACCCATAATGGCAGTGCGATCAAGTCCAACATGCCTGCGCAGTGAGAGACCATCAGTGCCATAATTCCGCGAGCACTTTCGATTTTTGGTACGTCGTTTGCCTTCTGCATGCTAATCTCCTGGTCAGAACGCGTGAATCCAGCGCAGGTTCACGTGCGTGCCGGAATACGTATTACGCTCCACCACCGGCAAGTAGAGGTTCGCAAACACGTAGTTCTTGCGATTGATGGTCCACTCAACACCGGGACCCAGCGAGAGGTTCGCCGTACGAGCAGCGGCCTGACTTGCGCCGTTCACACGGTCATCGGTGATCTGGCGAAACCAAAAGCCGTTCAAGCCGACATCGAGATTTGGCAATATCTTGTACGACGCCGCAAAGTTGGCCCACACCGCCTGGCCGGCCTGAAAGTTCACGATGCCCGGGACTTCGAACGGATCGTTGATACCCGGATTGGTGTTCTTCAGGTTGTACAGATAGTGCATACGCATCGAAACCTCCGTCTGCGGCGTAGGCAGGACCGTCACCGACCAGTACGGGTTCAGTGACCAGAAGCCCGAACTCGGATTAACCAGCTTGTTCGGATCATAGGCACCCGTCGGCGCGATCACGTCGAACTCGAAACGCTGCACGAAGACTGGGCGACCGTTGCTGATCACCGGTGCCATCTGCAAAAATGGGCCGAAAGTGATGTCACCCAAACCAGAACGCGCAGTGAGCGTCGGCGCATAGGGATTGAATTCGGTCGAGTGTGCGTTCAGCGACGTAACCGGCAGTAACGCCGTGAACCCGAGTGCACCTCCCAGTACGTGAATCGGCGACGTATAGATGATCTGCGGCAACCACACGAACCCATTGAGCTGCGCGTTCTTGAATGCCGAACTTTGCGCGCCAGTATTGGTGTAAAACTTGGTGTTGTGCTCGTACTGGAAAAGCTGGATCGTCGTCCAGCCTGGCTCCATTCCGCCGAACGCATCGTTGAACGTCGTCGCGCCGAGATCGATGTCGGCCGGCTGATACGTCGACGCTTGCCCCAGGCACGACATCGCAGCCAATGTAGCTCCAACAACGGCCTGCCTATATCGCCCAAATTTACTTTTATACTCCATAGCATCGGTCATTTCGTCTCCTATATATAAGTAGTACTATTTATTATGATTTAGAGAAATCTTTGCGTTTAACACCACCTCAAAACCTTTTCTGATATCAAAAATTCCGCTGCGGGCCGGTGAGCCGTTCGTTATGCGTTGGGCTGTACACCGCGATCCGCTTTCAGTTCGGCCACATCCAAATCCCGGGTGGGTGCTTCCATGACCGTGGGGCTATGGCCATTGCAATAGATCAGCTAGCGGCGCCGGCGCTTGTTGGGGGATTCCGGATGCATTGCTGCCACCTTGTTAAACCTTGAATACATGGCACTCGCTTATGAACGGCTATGCACCCGTTCCCCTACAGATTGACTATGGCGAATTCCGCTGCGCTCAACAGACCTTCGGTTATTCGGGGGATAAGGCAAAAGGCAACACGAGACGCGACAGATGCGTGGCATCTCGATAAATCGTGTGGGTTACTGCTCGCCCGACGGGCAGATGAAATGCATCGGGCGGCAACAGGGAGTTGTGCTCATCGACCAGCGGCTCATTGCACATGAACTCGACGACTAGCTTGTGTCCAGCCTTGAATTCGTTGGCGAAGGGGTAAAGCCGAACGACGTATTCGTTGATCACGCCGGGCTCGACAGGCACACTGCGTGTGTGCGGGTGATGCGGATTGCCGTCGCTGGATCGCTCGTCGAGTTCGCGATGCGAAGCCTTGAGGAACCCGGTCGTGACGAGTTGACGCTTGCCGGAGGGTGCCTCGTCCCACAGGCGTAGGATAAAGTTCGTGTCGTCCTGGTCAATGGCTGCGTAGAGATGTGCGGCACCCACCCCATGAACGGACGTTGCGGTCCGGAAGGGCTCGGTGGACCACGTCAGCTTCTCGACTTCGTCCACGACGGTCAGCGGCGCCTGATAGAAGCCTTCGGGATGCGCATGATCTACGCCCATGGGCTCGGGCTCGAACGCCAGCTTGCCGCGGGTACGAAGGTACAACGGCCGGTATTCGACGGACGTGACGGGCCAATGGTCATTGGTCATCCATCTACGGCTGCCTTCGACATGCACCTTCACCGCTGGCTCGTCCATGATCCCGTTGTCGATGCCTTTGAGCCAGTAGTCGTACCAGCGGAACATGGTGTCGTGTTCGTCCACCCAGGGGCGCGTTTGCATCGGTGGGTACGGCCCGATCTCCAGTTTCTTGGGGCCTTTCAGCACATCGAAGAGTTCGATCGTTCCGTCGACGGTCCAACCGCGGCCCTGGTTGATCTGCAGGTACACCGGGATGTCGATTTTCTTGGCCAGATTGATCGGGTTCTGTTCTTCATACCACTCACCATCGAGGTGATTCGCGATGATGTCGAACCAGGACTCGTGGTGAATCGGATAATTCAGCACATGCACCAGGTTGGGCCAGGCCGCCACGTCGGGGTCGGCGAGTCGCTCGGCCACGCGCCGCTTGATTTCGTCCTCAGAGTAAGCCTCCAGCATGCGAGACTTGTGACGGTGAGTGAAGGCCCAACCCGAATCTCCCCCACGTCCCTCTCGCGCAGCACGCGGCATGAACCACATGACGCCACCGTGATAGGTGGTCTCATAGAAATCAAAATGCCCGCCGCTGACAAAAATGGCCTTGAGATGGGGGGGGCGCTCGGCCGCAGCAAAGATCTGCATGGAGCCGAAATATGAAATACCGATCATTCCGACGACGCCATTGCACCATGGCTGTGCTGCAACCCACTCGATGAAATCGTAGGCGTCCTGACCCAGCGGAACCCCGCCGGCGTTGTAGTTGCCAATGTGTTCGCCCTCGGAAGCTCCGGAGCCACGCACATCACCGATCACGTGCACGTAGCCTTCCTTCACCACGCGCGCAATGTCACCCGCCTCGATGCATCCGTCCCACAGCGGAGATGGGCGTCGCTGGGGCGGGATCGTGAGCGCCAAAGCCTGTAGTTCTTTACCGTAGGGGCTTAGCGCGACCAGCGCCGGACGTGGCATATCGCCCACATCATGGTAGGCATCTGCGGCCAGGTGGACGCCGTCACGCATCGGCACGCGCAGGTCTTTGTGTACGATCATGAACGATAGCCCTTATGGAAGTAACTGTGCATCGTTGTGAAAAACGGTGAGGGTTCCAGGGTTGGATCGCCTTCGTAGCGCAAGTGATCTGCGATACAGCAAAAGGGCGACCAGGAAGCCCTGGCCACTGTGGGGCCGTCGAGGCCCAATTCTTCGGTGGCAGCACGCACCCGGGCCTCAATGTCGAGGCTTTCCTGGATCTTTGCTGCCGCCTGTTCCCGGTCAAGCACGACGCCCAGTGATTCGGCACCCTGGCTGCGATAGGGGTGACCGAGGAACAGGCGGTTTGGCTTGACGTGGTCGCGCAGGTGCAACAGGCTGGCACGGTAGGCCTCGGGGTCGGCATAACTTGGAAATCCGTTGGCAGCACCGTGGATCTGGACCGCGTCGCCTACGAAGACATCACGCTGCCCTTCCACCACATACGCCACCGAGCCGGCCGTGTGACCCGGCACGGAATGCACCGTGAGCGTCACCTCCGGTCCAAGCGATATTTGGTCGCCGTGCTGAACCACTAGGTGGGGTTCCATTTCGCCGGAGATGGCTGCCTGGCAGGCTGCCGTTATTTTGGCCTCCCCCTCCGGGTCGTTGATATAGCGAGCACGAGCCGCCAGATATTCTTCGACATGGGTGCGGCGCGAACGAAGGAACGGCGCGTCTGCCTCGTGGATAACGACTTTGGCTTTCCGGCCAGTCAATTCCCACAATGCATGGGCACCACCCATGTGGTCGATATGCCCGTGAGTCAGAAGAATCCAGCGCACGTCTTCAATGCGCCGACCCAGTTGCTTCAGCGCCGGAGCAATGCCACCCGCTGGCGATGAGGCGATGCCAGTGTCAACTATCGCCGGCTCATTTCCGTCGATGAAAAAACTGTAGAGGCCAAAACGCCCCCACTGCGAAAACAGTGGATGGATATCGACGGCGTTCATCGTTTTGTATTCCTGATGAAATTAGCCGTCTCGGCAAACACCCCCTGGAACTCGGGCAGCCAGGAGAAATGCTGTACAAATCCATGTGCCGCCGATTCGTAGCGGCGAATCACGGCCCGAACGCCCACCTGTTCCAGCTTGTGACCATACAACTCGCCCTCGTCACGAAGGGGATCGCATTCTGCTGTGACAATGAGTGCTGGTGGAAATCCGGAAAGATCCTCTCGCTTGATAGGCGATACGAGGGGATCGGCAGGGTTCGCACCGCTATCAATATAGAACGCGTTGAATGGCTTCAGCATCGCAGTCTCTAGTCCATTGCCGACTGCGTTGGTCTTCAGTGATGCGTAGCGCTCGACTTCAAAGTCGAGATCAAGCGACGGGTAATAGAGCACCTGGTGCGTGATGAATTTCAGGCCGGCATCGACCGCCATCGCGGCGACCGCAGCCGCGAAATTTCCGCCCGAGCTGTCACCTGCCACTGCCAGGGTTTGGCCATCCCAGCCTATGCCAGTGTCCGGACTGCGGCCATTTCCTTCTATCCACTGAACCACCGCGAAGCAGTCGTTCAGACCTGCGGGAAAGGCATGTTCTGGAGCAAGTCGGTAGCCTACCGAAACGACGACACATTGCGTGGCATTGGCCAATGCGCGCGCAACATGATCGTGCGTGTTGAGGCTGCCGAGAAAGAACGCTCCGCCGTGAAAATAAACCAGCGCCGGATGGGTATCCGCCGCCGTCGGCTTGTAGATGCGCACGGGAACATCACCGGCGGCAGTTGACACGGACTTGTCGAACACTGAATGCACGCGCAGTCGCTTTTCCAGGGGAGAAACGTGGCTCTCGTCCGCCGCTCGCATTGCTTCCGGGTTGAGCGGTCCGGGAGGCGGCGGCGGTAGAGAAGCGATGAATTCAGCGACCGTAGGATGCAGTGCCATGATTTACCTCCTCGCGGCGATTTCGCCCTGATGTTGGTTGGGGAATACGCTCATGACCTCATCTTCGCTCCAGCTTTGGCGCGACAGGCGTTGCAGTTCGTCGGTTACCGGCTTGCGGCTGGCCTGGAACTTCGCCAGTGCTTCGGGAATCGAATCAGCCTCCTGAAGTTTTTCGGCAAGCACACCGGCATCCAGAACCGCGGAGTTCGCGCCCTGGCCTTGGTGGTGCAGCATCGCGTGAGACGCATCACCAATCAGCACCACCGAGTTGGAATGCCAAACGGGAACTGGGTCGATGTCATACACGGCACGCAGGTTCACTCGGCTCATGTCGAGCCCCTCTGCAATCGCCACCAATTTTGGATCGAAGCCCGCCACGACCTTCATCAGCTGTTCCTTGCTCACGGCAGGCGCTGGCGTGGAGTCGGTCGCAAGACACGTGACATCGAAAGACACCTCGTTGCGATGGTGTAGCGGCAACAGGTAAATCTTGGTGCCGTGCCCCACGTACATGCGGAGGTTGCCGTCGGCCACCAGACCGAAGGTATCTGCCGCCGGAATGACCGCACGATAGGCATGTTCGCCGGCAAACACGGGGAGCTTGTTGCTGAAAAGATGCTTGCGTACTTGCGAGCGGATGCCGTCGGCACCGACAATCAGATCGGCGCTCACCGTCACGCCGTTCTCAAAGATAGCGCTGGCGCCGTCGCCGTTATCGATGATTCGGTTGAGACGGTGGTTCAGCTTCACCATGCCTACGGGAAGCGTGCTCAGCAACGTTTCGATGAAGTCTCCACGGTGCACGAAATGCGTGCTGGCACCAAAGGCTTGCTTTTCTGGCCACTCCTCCATGGCGATCCGCTGACCGCGAGCGGTCAAGATTTCGAAGTAGTCGCTCGGCGAGGTCACGGCGGCGATACGGTCGAAGATGCCCAGCTTACGGAACTGGCCCATTGTGGAGGGACGTAGTCCAATTCCAGCCCCCACCTCGTTAATCCCCTGCGCCTGCTCGTAGACCGTGATCGTTGCGCCCAACTGGCTCAGCGCCAGCGCCGCGGTCGCACCGGCGTAACCGGCGCCAATTACGGCGATATTCAGATTCTTCAATGTGCCGGGTGTCATGGTTGTCTCTCTGGTCCACTACTTGTCAATGTTCGGGATTAGGCGTCAAGCTCAGAAACTCGGCCGTGTTATGAATAAACAGCTGGTTGATAACCGAGTCTTCGATGCCTTCCGCGTGCAGATCAGGTATGAGTTGCTCGAACAGATAATTCACCGTGTGGCCTTTCACACCAGGCCAACCCAGCGGTGAGCAGTTTGCGTCCGCCGATGCAAGGACCTGCTTTATCAAGCCACTTTCGAGGAACCTCAGAAAGTGCTGAAGACGCTCCCGACGGTGGCGGCCCCAGAACGGCGGATCGGGCAATTCGAGGTCGTAACCAAAGGTATCGAAGCCAATCCGCGCTCCTGCGTCCAGAAGCGCTTTCTCGTTGATCAGGCCTTGACTCACACCATCATCGGCGTGCCCGAACAACACCCGGTGACAGGGCAGTCCCTCTTCCGCAAAAATATTCAGTGCCGGCCCGGAGTCGACGGCGAGATGGGTGAAAATCGGTGCGCCGGTAATCTTGGAGGCGCGTGCTGCGGCGCGATAGATCCGCAGGTCAAGCTCTTTCATCTTGAAACCGCGACTCACCCCGACCTTGATGATCCCGGCCTTGGCGCCGGTGTCACCGATACCGACGGTAATCTCATGGACGAACTGATCCGTCAGATACTCAACGCTCGCCCGTTCGAAGAACGGCAATGCCGTGTCGCCACCGACAAAGCCAGTGCTGGCAACAATGTGCACGCCTGTCTTGTCGGACAGGGACTTGTAGTAGTCGATGTCGCGACCGTTGCAGATACCCGTGGCTTCCACAAAGGTTGCTGCGCCCCAGGGTTTCGTGTTCTCGTGAAACTGGCGCAGCTTGGGCACCGTTTCCTCGTAGCGCTGCTCCGGAGTCTTCCACCACTTGCTGTCGAGTTCGCAACCCGGCATGCCATAGCCAATGTGCTCATGAATCGCAACAAACCCGAGCTCCGAAGCCGAAATGGTGCCCAGTACCGTATTCACTCGTGTCATTTGACTTCCCCATTTACGCTCAGCAATTGCGCAGTATTGGTAATCAGCATTTGTACAATGTGTGCCTGTGACACCCCCGCTGCCTGGAGCATGGGAACGAACTTCGTCAGCACGTCGCTGTAGGGAATGTCGTTACCAGGTTCTCCAAACGCCACACCGGTGGCACTGGCGGACAGCAGGATGCGATCGGCAAAGCCTTTCTCTATCAATTCGGATATCAAACTAACCCTTTCGGCATCGCTGAGATAAAGCGAGTCGTTCGTGCCGATATGATCGATGCTCAGCCGGACACCGGCCCGCGCGACTGCCAAGGGCCAACCTTTGACAACGGCGTCACGACGATCCATTCCGCCCATGACAAGGCGTTCCGGCTCCAGCACTTCGTCGATGGCTAGCTGCATTTCTGCCAGAGCATCGGCTCCGCTCCGGATGAATACGGGCACGCCATAGGTTGCGCCGGCACGGGCAGCGCCTCGCACCAGGTTGTCGTCGGTCGGCGTCATGCCACTGTGAGTGACCGCCGTCACTACCATGCCAGCGGGCGCTCGGCGTTCCAGACGAGGAGCCACCATACCGTCATTCACCTCTTTACCGAACAACTCGGCGAACTTGCTTGCAGGCCACGGCGTGGGAGGATTGGTCTGCGGCGTCAGGAAATATCCACCCAGCATGGACTCCGGCCCCTGCCCTGTGGAAGCGACGATGTGAACTCCGGTGGCATGTGACAGCGCCTCGTACAGGCGAAGGTCCCGCCCTTGAAACATGCCGGTCGCATCGACGATTGTGCGGCCGCCGGCCGCCCTGAACGCGCTCAGCTTGGCCGCTACCGCGTCGAACACCGCGGCGCGATCGATCTTGATGTCATATGCGTACCGCGCCCCCGGCAACACGTACATCAGCGATTCGCTGACCAGCGTGATGCCAAGCTGCCTTGCGTCGACCGGGCCGAGCACCGTATTGACGAGTGTTGCATTGACACCTTCGTTTATGGGAGGGTCAAGAATGAGGGAAGTAAAAGGCGGCAGGGGTTCGAGAGCACCCTGGCTGTGTTTAACGCACATGCACACCTCTCATAGTTGACGGGACGCGAAGCACGTTATCAGCAGTACGAACGATTATTTCACTCAAAACAAACTCTCCTATCTAAGAAACTAATGTTCTATTGCTATGCCAATATATGAGCCAAAAAATGGCCACCAACGGTTCGGAGCGAACGCGTACTTGAAGGCTTCGGCCCGATGTAGTGCCCGCCGCCAGCCTCCTGGGCGCCCATTACTGGTAAACAAAGTTGTGAGAGTGCCGGTCAATTATGTTTCGCACTACGAATCTAATTTGATATTGTTCAATCCAACTTATTCTGAATCTATCGCCAACGCCTGCCGGCTACAAGCCGCATGCAGTCACGCGGCGCAGCTTCGGGATCGGAACGCGATAGTCAAGCGCAACGGCAGTCGCTGTGCCGTCCGATTGCCGCAGCGAAGCAACCCTTGCTCGCGAGTGCCTTCCACGATCTCCGCGTTGCCCACAACCGGTGTCGGCCCAATGGCTTTTAGAGAAATGCCAAAAGCCTCTGTCCAGAAATACTGCTGGAATGTGAGCTCCGGAGCATCCACCCTGAGGAGCGCGGCGGCGGCCACTTTCGCTTGATCGATGGCGCTCGTCCATAGCGGAACACGTGCAACGCGCCCCGCGTGCGGGAATGCGGCCACATCTCCTACGGCCGCAATGTTCGGGCGAACCAGGCCGCGCCGGTCCACCACGAGCGCGCCGCCAGTGAGTAGCCCGGCGGTGGCGAGCCACTCGACATTGGGGGCGTCGCCGATAGCAGAGACAATCACCTGCGCTTCGATTACGGTGCCGTCGCCAAGCGCCACCACGGATGTACCGTCCTGCATCACGACCTCCGCGGAGTCAGTCGTGACGATCTTGAGGCCCTGCGCAAGAGCAGCATCGTGGAACCGCGCCGCGAGCAATGCGCCGAGATGGGCAGCGAGCGGCACGCCTTTGGCAACGAGCGTCGTTGTACATCCAGCCCCAACCGCGCCGGATGCTATCTCCATGCCGAGCGGACCACCGCCCGCCACTACGACCGAAGGTCTTGACGCGAGTCGTGCCCGCAGCGCCAACGCATCGGCGAGCGTTCGAACGGTGTATTCGTCGCTCCTACTAACAAGACCCAGGCGTCTGGCTCGCGTGCCAGTGGAGATAATTAGCGCGTCGTACGGCACCTCATCGCCATCCGCGAGCCGCACGCGCTGCCGATCAACATCGAGGCCAATGGCGGCGATGCCGCGCCGCTCGATTGCCTCGTGCGTCGCCTCCGGCAACAGGTGCGAGGTCAGATCATCCTCGTCGCGCAGCATGGCCTTGGATAAGGCGGGACGGCTGTATGGCGCGACCGGCTCGTCACCGATTACTGTGATTCGGCCTTCGAATCCTTCGGCCCGAAGCGTGTCGCAAGCGGTTAAACCCGCGATACCATTGCCCACCACTACGATATCGCGCGGGGAGTTTGGAAGGGACTTCATCAACTCGCCTCGTCATCGACGAGCTTGAGCGCGGCTACTGGGCAGACGCGCGCCGCAGCTCGAGCCGTGGCAAGAGCCGCATCGTTGATCTCGACCACATCGATCGCGGCATAGCCATCGTCGTCGATGTGAAGAAGCTGTGCGGCCACCTCTTCGCACAGGCCATGACCTTCGCAACGAAGACGATCAAGAATCAGTTTGATCATACGGCCTCCAACTCCAGGACGGGAACGGTATCGAATGACACCGTAACGTTGCTCGGTACGCGGGCGACATCGCCGATGCGGAACGATTTGATTTGAATCGCAAACGCCTCGATGATTGCTGCACCCTCCATGCGGGCAAGGCCTTGGCCAGCACAACCGTGCGGGCCATAGCCAAAGGAGAGGTGGTCGATCGGGTTGCGTGTCACGTCGAAGACTTCCGGATTCTTGTAATGAAGTGGGTCGTGGTTTCCTGCGCCCAGAATGACCGCAATGCGCGAGCCGCCCGGGATCTTCATGCCCCCAATCTCCACGTCTTGCGTCGCAACGCGACTCCACACATGGACGGGGGAGTAGTAGCGCAGCACCTCGTTGAACGCCGAGGGAACCAGCGAGAGATCCTCGCGCACCTTGGCAAACTCGTCGGGAAAGCGCCCGAAGAGAGCGATGATGTTGCCGATCGCTGCAAGTGTTGTATCAAGGCCAGCGCCAAGATATTGGTGGATGATATGGCGCGCAGCGCCTTCAGTAACTAGCCCTTTTTTCTCCGCCTCGAAGACACCCCAGCCGACCGAGCCGGGGGTAAGCGCTTCCTGGGTGATCTGCGAGCAGTAGCCGTAAAGTTCACCCGCTATTGGAAAATTCTCTGCAGTGCGCCGATTCATCGGCCCGATAACTTCCATCGCGGCCTGCCCCCAGCGGAGCATATTTGCCCTGGCCTCACCCTGGAAGCCAACTAGGTCGGCGACAACCCCGATCGGAAAGCGCCGGGCGATTTCATCGATCGCGTCGAAGGACGGTTGCTTAACCAGGCGGGCCACAAGTGCCTGCGCATCGGCCTTGATCTGCTCGCTGAGACCACGCAGTGCTCGTGGCGTGAGGTTCTCGGAAAGGGCGGCGCGCAACTGCGTGTGCTCCGGTGGATCGGAAGCGAGCGAGGTTCCCTTCAAGGCCTGGTTCACACCGTCGTTGAAGCCGATACCTTGAGCGGAGGAGAATCGCGTCGGGTCGGCCAGCGCGTCCTTGATCACGTCGTAGCCAGTCAGGGCATAAAGTTTCGAGTGCGTCAGATAGACGACTTCGCCGAGTTCGCGCAATGCCCGATATGCGGGATAGGGATCGACGAGCACATCGTCGGCCCAAAGGTCGATACCTGATTTGGGGACGCTAGTCACAGGCCTGTTCCACGTTGTTGAGTATGGCCTGCATTATTGATTTCGCTTTACACGATGTAAAGCCAATGGATACCTTGATAGGGTAATCCCTGAGTTACGATCCGCCGAGCAATTTCCACCACATCTCGGTCAACACCTCGAGCGCCGGTTCAGTGGTCAAATCCAGATCGCCGCGCATCCATGAAAGCGCGGTTTGGTCGAGCGAGACAAAGGCCAATTCACCGCGGAAATGTCGTGTGTTCGGCTCATAGCGGTTGGCCGCATCCAGACCCTCACGGATGTCTGCCACCACCTCTTCAATCCAGCCGCGCAGCAATAAGCGCATTTCAGCATCCACGGCCGCAGCCTCGGTTGCAGCCAAAACATAAGGCTTGATCACAGGCCAGCGAGCAGCTTGCTCGCGTAGCCAAACACCCAGCTTTTCGCGTGAGCCTTCGCGCACCGTCGCCACCAGCAAACTGGCCGTGGAGCTGCGCCCTGGTTCGTCACTCCGCTCAAGGATGTTGTTGAGCTCGTGAATCAAAGCACGCATCAATTCGCGGCGCGACTCGAAGTGAGAGTAGAAAGTGACACGTGTGGTGTTTGCGGCGGCGGCAATGTCGTCGACAGTGGTATTCACGTAACCGCGCGAAACAAACAGTTCGAGAGCCTCTGAAAGGATGCGCTTCCGAGTCGCTTCCTTCTGAAGCATTCGTTGGTTCTCGCGTTGCTTTGTCATAGCGCCCTTCAATCGGAGAAGATATTTTTGCGTCGGTCGGAATCGAGAATCACACGGATGATTAAACGATTCGATGAGAGGATATAGTTGTTTTCGATAAGGCGAGCGTCAAAAATCAGATCGGATGTTGAGCCAAAGGCCAAATGCAGTGAACACGACGTTCAGAGCGCGTTTGCATCACGGCCATGGTTTATGGAACTCCATTCCGCGCACGGAACATTTTTGTCGAGCGCAAATGAACGCACCTGACGCTTTTCCGGCAGACGCCGATCACTAATGTCGCCAATGACTAGTTGAATTTTTCAACTATAGTTCTATACTTCTCGACAATTCAAAGGGCTAGGCATGAGCATATGCACTCTGACTACCTCACCTTCAGGCTGGATCTAACCAATTCCTTACTTGTCGACAAGGCCAACCTGGTTTACGGCAAGCGGTGGGATCTGGACGTTCGAGCTCTTCGCGTATTGCGGCTGGTCTGTGCTGAGCCCAACATCACCCCAAAAGCCATCTCGCAGCAGGCGTTGATCGAAAAAACCCTGTTATCGAAAATCCTCACTCAATTGTGCTCGCGCGGACTGATGGTTCGAAGGACCCACGCGACGGATCGTCGGAGCATCTCGCTTAGCGCGACGGAAGAAGGTCTCGGTATTGCGAAGGCATCTCGGAAGCTTGGGGGAAGACTCGAGGCCCAGCTTCTTGCGGCGTTGAGTGAGCACGAGCGCAAAGCGCTGAATTGCCTTCTTGGAAAACTGACATCCAGCCTTCTCTCAGCTGGCAGCGCTACCGAATAGAGGACTAACGTAGTACTCATGTGTGCCCATGAAGAGGAGCCGAACATGCTGGCATTAATCGAAGTCACCGCCGCTGATATCGAAACGCTGCTGCCGGAACTCGAAGCAATCTATAAGGATCTTCACGAGCATCCGGAGCTTTCGATGTCCGAGTTTCGCACGGCGACGGTTGTGGCCGATCGTATCGAAAAGCTCGGCTACGACGTGAGTCGCAACGTGGGAAAGACCGGCGTGGTGGGTGTACTACGCAATGGCGAAGGCTCGACCGTGATGCTTCGTGCCGACATGGACGCGCTGCCGGTCGTGGAAGCGACTGGACTGCCGTACGCCAGCCGGGTCACCGCGAAAGACGAGGATGGGGTTGAGGGGGGTGTGGCACATGCGTGCGGACACGACATGCACGTAACCTGGTTGCTTGGCGCGGCCCAACTGCTGGCGAAGCATCTTGATGCTTGGAAGGGCACGGTATTGGTGGTTTTTCAACCGGGAGAAGAAGTCGGGTTAGGCGCACGCAGCATGATGGACGCCGGCATGGCAGAGCGCTTTCCGAAGCCGGACATCATCCTCGGGCAACACGTCATGGTGGGTGAGTCGGGTACTGTGGGTTACCGAAGCGGTACGATTCTCTCGGCTGGCGATAGCATCAAGGTCAAGCTATTCGGGCGCGGGTCGCATGGATCGCAGCCACAAACTTCGATCGATCCCGTCATCATGGCTGCATCAACGACCATGCGCTTGCAGACCATCGTTTCGCGCGAGATCGCGCCGCTGGACAGCGCCGTGTTGACAATCGGTGCGTTACAGGCAGGAACAAAGGAAAATATTATTCCAGACGACGCCACACTCAAGCTCAACGTGCGGACCTATGATGAAGACGTGCGCGATTACATGTTGGGCGCCATCCGTAGGATCTGCTGTGCGGAATGCACTGCATCTGGTGCGCCGCGTGAACCGGAGTTCACCACGTTGAGCAGCTATCCGCTGACGGTCAACGACGAGGACGCGTCGGGCCGTATTGGCGGAGCCTTCAGACAATGGTTCGGCGAACGAGCGTTCGAGACTCAGCCGGCTTCTGCCAGTGAGGACTTTAGCGTCTTTGGTCGCACATGGGGCGTGCCCTATGTTTTCTGGATCGTCGGTGGCACCGACGCGCAGGTCTACGCGAAAGCCAAAGCGGAAAAGAAACTCAACCTTATCCCGAGCAATCATTCGCCGATGTACGCACCAACACTAGATCCAACATTGAGGACCGGGCTCGAGGCGCTGATCTGCGCGGCCTCAGTGTGGCTTGATCAACAGAATCAGAAACAGTGAACTCGCATATCGTCTATGAGGTGCTCGATCTGATCGGTACGTTTGTGTTCGCCATCAGCGGGGCAGTGGCGGCGAAACAGCGCAATCTTGACCTGTTTGGGGTTGTTGTCATGGCGTTCGTTGTCGCGTGCGGCGGCGGCATCGTGCGTGATGTGTGCATTGGGGCGGTGCCGCCGGCGGGGCTGTCCGACTGGCGGTATCTGGTTGCGGCCATGGTCGCTGCATTGATCACGATCGTCGCGTACCCCCAAGTGAAGCGGCTGCGACACCCGGTGCTTTTCTTTGACGCTATCGGCCTCGGGCTGTTCGCGGTATCGGGTGCGCAAAAAGCGCTCGCTTACAGTCACAATGCCGAAGTCGCGATATTGCTGGGGGTGGCGACCGCCGTTGGCGGCGGGACATTACGCGATGTGCTACTTGCGCGCGTACCGGTCATCCTGCAAAAGGACATTTACGCGTCGGCAGCACTGCTGGGCGCGGCAATCCAGGTCGCCTGTGAGGGACTTCGCGTGTCACAACCGTGGACCCCCTGGGCTGCAACGTTGGTATGCGTGGGCTTGCGTCTCTTCTCTCTTCGATTTCATTGGCATCTTCCCACCTTCGCTACGCGCAAAGCCGAAAAGGCGGGGTCTAATCGATGATGAGCGCTGGTGACAGCAGCTGCGCTTTTCTGACGAAGGCGCACAATCAAAATGAATAGTTAGTCTTTTGCGACTGTCACGTCGCTTAAATTGGCAAATCTGCCGTCTCCTCACTGCACTTTCGGAACACGACCTGACATGCGCGCAACCGGCGGTGTTGCATCGCGTTGCCCTTCCCCTTTGACCTTATAGACAACGCCGAAATTTTGTTTTGCGCGCGTGTCCTTGACGTCTCAGTAACGGGAGCACTAGCTTTGGTGGTGGGTACGCTGTCTCGCGACGCGGTGCAAGTTTGATCGGCCGCCACAGCCAACGTCGCCCTTTTCCAGCTCGAACGCAAAAAATCCTGCTCGGAAATGTTTTCAAGTCTGATAACTCGTATCAGCAGACATGCAATTTCTCACTATTCACAGCCGCCGGTGAGTGTTGGTCGCTTGCCCGCATCGACTCATCGCACTACGCGACGCTTCCAGATTTCCATCTCATTTCGCAAACGCGGTGACTTTCTGCGCACGGCATACGCGCTTCGATTTCCCGCTTTAAACGCGGTTAGCCCTGTTGTCGACACCATGATCTTAGCGTTTGCGCCGCACTTCCAGGCAAATCGGAACACAATCATATTGATGCTCACCACTGCAATAATCAGAGCGAAAACGGAATTAGACTGGCAATAATGGCTCGCCTACATTTGTCCTGCGCATTCAGCAATGCGCATTTCATTTCGGACGAAATTTGGAGAGCAAACATGACCACTGCCTTGAACGACATGCTGGCGCAAGCCTTTGCGGAAGCAACCGAACTCTACAAGGAACGGGGTTTCCAGCGCCGGGTCGGTTTCGGCAAGAAGCCGGCCTTGATTAACGTTGACCTCGCTAACGCCTGGACGCGTCCTGGCAACCCCTTCACCTGCGAAAACATCGACGAGCAAATTATCCCCGGGGGTCAGGGACTTCCGAAGGCTTGCTGAGAAAACGGCCACCCCGTAATCCACGTCACAACCTGCTACCAGGTGACAGACCGTTCGAATCCGCATACCGATATGGGGCTTTGGCACAACAAGATCCCGATCGATGTCGTGAATCAAGCGGACGAGGAACTGTGGGCTATCGACTCGCGCATCGCACCGATTGCCGGGGAACAACTTCTCATCAAGAAGCGAGCAAGCGCATTCCACGGCACGTATCTCGCCGGCTTTCTTCGCGCGGCTGGCGTGGACACGATCCTTGTAACCGGTGTCACCGCCTCAGCATGCGTGCGCACCACCCTTTGCGATGGACTTGCCGAAGGATTCCGGACGATTGCAGTTCGTGAATGCATTGGAGATCGAGTTCCGGGCGCTGTTGAATGGAACCTTTTCGACATCGATGCGAAGTTTGCAGATGTCGAACCGGTGAGCCGTTGCCTCGATTATCTGGCCTCCGTCAAGAGATAAAGGTCGCCATTACGGCCTGCGAAGACAGTGCCCGTGTCGCTTCAGGAGACGCTTCAATTCTGGCACCTTAACGGCCGGCCAACGGCATACGTCCGTGGCCGAAGACATCTGCAATTTCTCTTGTTCTCTCAGGAGCGACAAAATGGACCTCAGTGCGAAACACGAATTGTGCGGAAATTCAGAAAGACCAACTTCGGTGTCCTGAACGCGTCCGGCACGCTTGATCGCGCCACGATCATCGGCATCCGGTCGCCAGAACACGGTCTCGTTGACCCAGTATGCTTCTCGCAGCAAACGCTCAGCCAATCCGAACGCGTTGAACATCTCGACGGTCCGGCATGCGACTCCGTCTGCCTGCCCCATCAGCAGCGGTCCGGAGCGGCGCTCGACGACGCGGGTAGTGAGCATAGGGAATTGCGATAACTGGGCGCCAAGCACGAGTCCCGCAGGACCGCTGCCGACGATGAGAACGTCGACCTTCTCAGGCATCGCGGCGTCGTGCACGCGTTCGGCAACGGGTTCGATGGAGGGGTCGCCGGCGCGAAAACCGTTGAGATGAAATTGCATGATGTCTTCCTCCGTTTTGGTGCATGGCACCCCGATTGCAAATATACTCCGTACACAAACTATTTCAATGAATATATGGCACTATTCCCGTATACTTTAGTGCGTTCAAATTCCCGGATTGATTGCAGCAATACGTACGATGCAGCTCATATTGCTCATTCCTGTTCCTGTTCCTGTTCCTGTTCCTGTTCCTGTTCCTGTTCCTGTTCCTGTTCCTGTTCCTGTTCCTGTTCCTGTTCCTGTTCCGTTACATTGCAGATCACATTCGATAGGCAGCGGTTGATCCGAAATCGACCGCCTGCTTTCTGGCTCTAGAAACCTTGCCAGATCGGCGCCGTAGGAAGGATGCGCAAGATGCTTTGATCGATTGCTCTGAGAATTCGGCCAACGTCGCTTCCACGATCGCTCTGTCCAGCTTGATGAGCGCGACCTGCAGGGACTTCCTGAAAGCGCGGGCCGTCGACCGCACGCGGCAGGATTGCGTTGACGCAAATGCCGTCAGCGCCGAGTTACTTAGAGAGTTTTTTCGTAAAAACGATGAGGGCCATTTCGTCGTCAAATAGGCGATCCGGTTTGGGTAGCCGACATCCAGCCCGTCGTCATGTCGAACGATCCCGTCGTTGAGTGTCGTCGCGATGTGCAAGAGCACGTTCGGCTTCACGATCCGTCGGCATAATGGGTCGCCACGCTCGTAGGTGTCTATGTCGTCGATCGGAAGCGTCGCCACACCGAAATCGATAGTTGCCTTATCGACGTCCCGCGCGTCTTGACGATTAGACACGGACCGAATGGCGGATCCCGAATGCCATGAGTCGTTGCGATGGTTTCGATCTGCTCCTGCCGTGCCGGCTCAGAATCGCACTCACGGCGGCGGTTTCCATATCACGCGTGACCGTGGTCACGCCCGAAGCTATCGCGACACCGCCAGCAGCGGTTTCGTCCTCGCACATGTATACCTTGGCCGCCCGCGTGAACCTGTAAGAAAACCTCTGCTCGCCGGTCCCAGGTGTTAGCGGGTCGACGGACTGGATGCTTCGTAGACGCTTTCCGAAGAATAGGCGGCGACAAACCGTCTCAACTGCACAGTCGTTTTCAGCAGGATAACCAACCATACAGACATTCTCGATTGACTACTCTTCCGAACGTCCGAAACGGATTTACCGATAGCTTTTTAGCAAGATACTTGTCTCGGTGTGTCGAATGCCCTTTATCAGGCGAACTCGCTCAAGCGCTTTGGAGATTTCTGCGGTCGATGTGGCACGAAGTTCGGCCCAAAGATCCCAATGACCGTTTGTGTCGTGTAACGCGATGATTGCTGGTTCGCCGAGCAAGTGGGCAACAACCTCTCGTGTCTGATTGCCGTCCACCTGCACGCCCATCCATGCCCGGATATGGGTCGGTTCGGATTGAGGTTGCAGAATCACGGTATAGCCGATGATGATTTGAGCATCCTCCAGACGCCGTAACCGGTGCGTAACGGTACCGCGTGCCAAGCCCAGTTTCTCCGCGAGCCTGGCGACGCTTGTACGAGCATCTGCGCGCAACAATCCGATAATTGTCCGATCAGTCTCATCTAATTGCATGATTCCCATAAGTGGCCGTTTTCAAATGCAGCTTCCTAACATCCGACTTCTCAGATCGGCAGGAAACGCTCAGCTAATAAAACCCAGTACGCTCCGCCAACCGCAATATTGTCATCGTTAAAGTCGTATCCCGGGTTGTGCACCATACAGCCACCCTCCTCCATGCCATTGCCAATTTGCAGATAGCTTCCAGGACAATGCTCAAGCATGACCGCGAAGTCCTCACTCGCGCACGAAGCGCCGCCCTGAGATGTAACGCGCTGCGAGCCAAGTAATTCAATGCCAACCCGCCGTGCGAACTCTGTCTCAGCGCGCGAGTTAACCAACACAGGATAGTCCAGCTTATAGCCGATCTCAGCCCGCACGCCGAAACTCTCGGCCTGTGCATTGACCAGCGCGCAGATCCGGGACTCAAGCAACTTTCGAACGTCACGATCAAGGGCGCGGACACTCAATTCTAGCCGCGCGCTGCACGGAATCACGTTGTTCGCGTGGCCAGCATTGAGCGCGCCAACCGTGACGACGGCAGTGTGTTGAGGGTCGACGTTTCGCGCCACGATCGTCTGGAGTGCGAGCACGATGCTCGCCGCTGCGACGATTGGATCTTTCGCCTGGTGCGGCATGGCACCGTGCCCGCCGTGCCCGTGCAGCGTAATGGTGACGTCGTCGCTCGACGCCATCATCGCACCCTCACGGAACACCAGGTGCCCCTGGTCCACGCCAGGCATATTGTGCATCGCAAAGATTGCATCACACGGGAACCGCTCAAACAGGCCCTCATCGATCATGATCTTTGCGCCGCCTGGATGTTCCTCTGCTGGCTGAAATATCAGTTGCAGTACGCCCGCGAATTGACTATGTTCCGCAAGGTAGCGCGCCGCTGCCATCAACATAGCCGTATGCCCATCATGCCCGCATGCATGCATGATGCCATCATGCTTGCTGGCCCATTGGCGTCCCGTCGCCTCCTGAATCGGAAGTGCGTCCATTTCCGCACGTAGCCCAAGGCGTCGTGTGCCGTTACCTCGTCTCAATTGCGCGACGATGCCGGTTTTTGCAAGGCCGAGATGGACCTCGTACCCCCATGCGGTCAATCGCTCTGCAATAAGGCTCGATGTGCGGGTCTCAGCCAAACCCAATTCGGGGTGCTGGTGAATGTCGCGCCGAAGCTCGACAAATTCGTGCGCTTGGGCGCGCAGCGCCTCGATAAGTGGATGGGTAGACATGACTTCCTCGGGTAAATAGCGCAGATGGCTGGCTAGACCGGTTGGTGACTGCGGGATGGGAAAGTGGTCGTAGCTTTAGCTGCTCAAGGTGTTTTAAAAGTTCCGACAGCACGGGCCAACATTCGGGAATGGTCTCCGAGGGACTGTGTAGCGACGCTCGCCTGTTCGACAAGTGCGACGTTCTGCTGTGTGACTTCATCCATTTGTGCTAATGCGTAGTTGATCTGCTGGATGCCACGGCCCTGCTCTTGCGACGCGTTGGCGATTGCGGTCACGATGTCAGTGACGGAGGAAAATGCCTGTACGATTTCACCCATGGTCTGCTTTGCGGCATCAACCAGTGAAGCACCCTGTCCAGCTCCAGCGATCGATTTCTCGACAAGCAAACGCACTTCTTTTGCTGATTCAGCGCTACGTTGCGCCAGAGCCCGGACTTCGATCGCGACAACCGCAAATCCCCGACCTTGCTGACCCGCACGCGCTGCTTCAACTGCAGCGTTCAACGCGAGGAGATTGGTCTGAAATGCGAGGCCATCGATCACGGTAAGGATATCGCCCATGGCACGAGATTGCTGCCCTATCTGCGCCATCGTTCTAACCACCGCGCTGATAGCTTCTTCACCGCGTCGAGCGATTGCAACCGCCTTGTCGGAAACCTTGGTCGCATCGCGGGCACCCTCAGCATTCTGTTTCACCGCCGTAGTTAGCTGCTCCATGCTCGCCGCAGTCTGTTGCAACGCGGCGGCCTGTTCTTCCGTGCGCCGCGACAGATGAATATTTCCGTGTGCAAGCTCGTCGCTTGCCGTGTTGACGGAAGCGCTCGCTGCTTTTACTGCCTCCATAACGCCGCCAAGCTCTCGGACCGCAATATGAAGGGATCTGAGCAGGTCCGTCACCTCGTCCTTGCCATCCGGACTTATTTCATGGCGCAAATCGCAATTTGCCAGCGCTTCAGCACATCGCACAGCGGTATGTAAGGGCCGGGTGATAGAGCGTGTTATCAGCAGTCCAAACGCGGCAATGCCAAAAAGCGCCAATACAACCACCGCACTCTGCACGATCATCGACGTGCGGTACGCCCTCTCGGCGTCGTCAACGGAAATTGCCGCCAGCTTGTTCTCAAACGCAATAAACTGCGAAAGAGCGTGGAAATATTGCACCTGCGGGTCATTCAGCGCCAACAGTGCATCGTCGGTTGCCGTTAAGTTATGAGATTGAATTGCTTTCAACGTGGCGGCCACTGATTGGCCGAACGCGTTGCCGCGCGCGCCGAGCTCTTTCATCAGCGCGAGCGACTGGGGGTCTTTCACTAACTGCTCAATGTGAATACGAGCATCGCTGTTGGAGGCATGCAGCTCATCGATCGCGGCGATATCGCGGCGTTGCACCTCCTCGGTGCGGGCGGTGCGTGCTCGAACGAGTAGCATTCCAATGCGTTCGAAGTTTATCCGAAGCGTGGCCAGGTGAATAATCATACCCATCCGCTCATCGGCGAGAGCGTGCGTGGTTTGTTTCATCTTCGACATGTTGATCGTGGTGACAGCGACGACGGTCAGCAGAAGAAGCATGGCTGCGCCGAATCCGATAGATAGGCGAACTCCTATTTTCATGCGGGATAACATTTTATTTTCCTAGATGAACCTCTGTCTGCCAGTCGCGTGCACCTATTGCCGTCGATGCTCCCGCTATCGGAACGAACGGTTGATTGGGTCCGTCCTATCCGCGTGAGCCACCCTGAACGAGCATTTGCGCCGAAGACGAAACATCGCATGACGCAGCGATGTTCAGTGCTCGTCCTAAGTGGCCGCGTTTTCACGGATGACCGTCGGCTGCGATTCGCTTTTCAGCGAAGGCTCGGAATTGAGATCCAAGGCGGCGGCGGACTCCCCGCATTCGATACACAGTGCTGCGACTTCGGATGGATATAGGTGGAGCTGTCCGTCCGAGAATGCGCCGTCGCTGACGATTGCCGAGAACCGGCGCAGGTCGGGATTGGCGATTAAGCGAAGTTTTTGGCCCCGCCGATCGTCGACCCGGCACAACATGCGGGTTGTATCTCGCGTTGCCCGGAGTTCGCCGATGCTAGCGGTCAGCTGAGGGCCGCCGTCGAAAATATCGATGTACCCGTTGTAGCGCAGGCCCTCTTGTTCCAGAAGCCGTCGTGCCGGCACCGTTTGAGGATGAACGACCCCCATCGCGTCGCGCACCTCCAGGGGCAACAGCGCGGTGTAGATCGGGTACCTCGGCATCAGCTCAGCAATGAAGGTCTTGTTGCCGTCGCTCGTCAACGCATCGGCAGTTCCGAAATCAATTTCGAAGAATTGCTTCGCAAAGCCATCCCAAAAGGGCACCGCTCCATCCCCGCGTTGATAGCCTCGCATTTCGGCCATGATGTGAGAGGGGAATCGCTCGGAAAACAGTGCGAGAAACAGTAGTCGACACTTCGACAGCAAACGACCGTTCGTTCGAGTACGATATTCGGGGAGCAAAAATAGCGAACACAGTTCTGCGGAGCCGGTCATGTCGTTGGACAGATACATTGTCTGAAATTTCTTCACGACGCTAATCTGCTTCGACGCATGTACGAGCGTGCCGAGTCGAAAGCTGTAGAACGGTTGATCGATGCCAACTGCGGCCTTGATGGCTGACAAACCGACAACTCGAGCGTTGACCAAATCTTCGAGCACGAAAACATAATCCTGCACGTGAAGCGGAGCGCGCCCCTGCACAGTCTCAGCCGCCCAATGCAGTCGCTTCTCGAGTGCAACGCGGTCCGGTTTGAGCGTGGTCATACCTGGCCCCGCTTGCTTCGCCAACTCGACAATGGCGTCGAGGTCATCGGCATGAGCCAGCCGTATGCGCGTCGCCCCACTGGCGGCTAACGGTGCGCCGCAGTTCCCGTTCACCATCTCACTTCCTGCATGCATTTTCGTCTCCGTGACTTGTTGTCCAAACATGATTGCGGTAGCGCTTCGGCGGAATTGAAAAGCGCGTGGCAAAGACCGACGAAAAGTGCGACGGCGATGAAAAACCGGTCATAAGGCCGACTTGGATGATCGAATGGTTCGAGCTGGCGAGAAGCACTCGTGCTTCGTCTAACCGCATATCGCGGTAATAGCGAGACGGCGTGAGGCGATAGGCCTGGCGAAACAGACGTTCGAGATGACGTCGGCTAATCCCAAGCTCGACGGCGATGCCTTTGATCGAAATCGGTTCTTCGAGGTTGGCGTGCATCAACACCGTCGCATCCGTGAGATACACAGCCGCTCTCGAACACTTCAAAGCGAAATAGCATCGCTTAAACTCGGGCTGCATTGGCACGGTCCGAGGCATCGATATAGGTGGGCTCATAACGTAACTTGGCGGAAAACGGAACCACAGTGGCCTTTTCTTTACTTAGTACGCCGCAGGCATCTGCACATGGCGCTCGATTGCCTCGCCCGCTGCAAGGCACAAGTCCTCGCGAAAAGCGCTTGCGACGAGTTGTACGCCCACGGGCACGCCGTTTGACAAACCGGTCGGCACGCTCAATCCGGGAAGGTTCAGCGAAGCGATCGCTTTCAGCGGAGATTGGGCCCGCAAAATGCGCGACATCGCGTCGGGCCCCTGTTGATCCGACTCCCACGCGAACGGAAGCTCGCAAGAGGTCGGCATCAGCACGAGCGGGTAGCGTTGCAGGAAGGCGTTCCACTCGCGGCGCAACGCGTCTCGCTGTGCGAACGCGCCGATATACCGATTAAGATCGATGGTTGTGTCGTAGTCGTGCTGCATGTCCCGGAAAGCACGCACGGCGTTCGCGTCCGCCTGCTCCTCAAGAGTCGAGGCGAGGCCTGTGCGAATTTCCGTCATTGCAATCGTCATCCAGACATCGAACGCCGCCATGATGCTGGGACCGGATGCGCGTTCGACGATGTAGCCCTCAGCCTCGAGGCACTTCGCTGCCATGTGCAGAGCCTCTCGAACGGCGGGCGCGATCTCGACGCCCGCAATTTCATCAATCAGCGCGACACGTAGCGGCTGATCCTGCGAAGCAAACTCAAGCGGCGCGGGTACCCAGACCGGGTCGCGCGAATCTGCAGCTGACATTGCCACGAGTGCTAGGCGCAAGTCATGCACTCGGCGGGCGATCGGACCCTGCACAGCGAAAAATTGCGCGGCGAACGGACGCGCATTGCCAGAACTCGGCGTGAACGACGGCACACGCCCCGCCGTGGGCCTGAGGCCTGCCACGCCGCACGCATACGCCGGATACCGCACCGAGCCGGCCAGATCGTTGCCATGCGCGATCGGGCACATGCCTGCCGCAACGGCCGCCGACGCGCCCCCGCTGGATCCGCCAGGCGTGATACTTTCATTCCATGGGTTGAGGGTGCGCCCGTGCAGCGCGTTTTCCGTGAACCACCGCAACGAAAACGCCGGCGTGTTCGTACGTCCAACTATGACCGCGCCAGCTCTCAATAAATTCGACACGACCGGACTGTTCACCGTCGCGATCAGATCACGCTTCGCTTCTACTCCGTGTGTGGTCGGTTCGCCGACGACGTCAACGTTGACCTTGATTGTCACCGGCACACCATCCAACGGGCCGAAAGCTTTCTTTTCGCGCCGACGGACGTCGGCCTCGTTGGCTGCGCGAAGCGCCTTTTCGGCTGTCACATGTGTCATCGCGTTGATACGGGGATTGACTTCCTCGATGCGCCGCAGACAACTTTGCACAATTTCCCGGCTTGAGATCGTTCCATTTACCAGTTCGGTGCCCATGCGAGCTGCGTCCCACCGCCATGGCTCAGCTGCGGAGAAATCATTAGGCGACGCGGCCGTGGTATCGGCTACGGTGCTGCGGTTTGCATCGTTCATTGCTGTTACTCAGTGAAACCCTCGCGCGAAAACGACGTCGCACGGAGGTTTAGAGATAAATTGCTTAGATGTCCCTGCGGCTGATCAAAAGAGATGTCGCAGGCCCACTCGTGCCATCACTTGCTTGTCGGTTGACGACGGCGCAGTCAGAGCGATCGACGAGCGCGTACCGGGCCCAGTCGCTGTTTGATACTTTCCGTCGAGGTAGACGTCAGTGCGCTTCGAAAGCGAATAGTCGACACCCGCGTCGACCGAATACCAGCTTGACCCTTCGAATCGGTCAGCAGATACACCGCTCGACAACAAGAGGGACGGTGTAGTCCGATACTCAGCACCGACGTACAAAATTTGGTCGGTCGAAGCGACATCATGATTGCTGAGTCGCGTGTTGGCATAAACCGCGCTCGTGCGCAGTGCACCAAAAGAGTAGGACACGCCCGCGCCCAGAATGCGTTGGTTTTCGACAACGGTGACCGAGCCCGGCGGCCCGACGGGAACGCCGAGAAACGATCTGCTTCCCAGCAGGCTTGCGAGGACCGGAGCGCCGTTGATGTCCGTTGCCACAGCGATCGCGCCAAACGGGCCATTGGTATATTCCGCCATAAAGCTGTAGGCACGACCTGAGTTCGTCGATCCCGTCGCATTCTGTGTGAACGCGTACATCGTCCCGATCTTCAATCCCGCGAAATCTCGACTCTGGAACTGGACTGAGTTGTTCAGCCGATCGCCCGAGATACGGTCGAAGTCGGCATTTTCGACGACAAAGAGGCCGCATTGCAGACAGGGAAGATAGTGTTCCAATACGACCGTAAAATCATATTGCCGACCCAGAGTAACCTGTCCGATGCGATTATCGCTTAAGCCTACATAGGCCTGCTTACCGAACATCAGGCCACCTTGGCCCAGCGCACCTGTGTTGGCCGAAAAACCATTTTCCAACTTAAACAGCGCCTTTTGACCACCGCCTAGGTCCTCGCTTCCCAGCAAGCCGAGCGTGTTTGATTTGTTTGCACCATCTTGCATTCGAATCGAGGACGACCCTGCCACGTTGTTTACATAGGTAATGCCATTGTCAATGCTGCCATACAGCGTGACGGACGATTGCGCAAACGCGGACGCGCTTAACACCATCGCGGGAAGTGCAAGAGCAAGAAACGAGCGCATGGATTGGCCTTTTTAGTTTATGCGGAACGTCAGATGGAAGAAATCAGAGCGCAGCTTCCCTCTCTCCGGGCGGTGACCCGGAAAGCGCTACGCTTTTAGTACGAAGTGACTACGGTAGGAAAACTGCCGGCTACGTAGAGAGTGCCGGTTTCGCAAGACGCAAGCGTTCGGTCATCAGCAGGATCGCGATCACTCCAATGACAACGCTGACCTCGATGTAATACGCAGGCGAAAGTTTGTTGCCGGTGATCTTCGTCAGCCATGCATTGAAGAACGGTGCGAGCCCCCCGAAAATCATCACCCCAAGGTTGTAGACAATGGAGATGCCGGTTGAGCGAAATTGAACCGGAAACGCTTCAGCCAGCGCCGCAGGCGAAGGGCCCCAAAAGAATGCCATCAGCGTGCAACTCACGATCTCGTAGACGATAAGATGCGAAGCGGTGGGTTGCTTGACAAGAAATGACAGCAGCGGATAGGCGGCGATTCCGTAGCCGATAACCGCCGGAAGCATCACTGCACGACGCCCGTACACATCAGAGAGCATCCCGGCCAAAGGACACAGGACAAGCAGACACAGCACACCGGCGAACATGCCCAACTGAGCCTCGCTCGTCGGAATACCAAACTGCGCGGCAGCCACCAATGGGATATAGATGAGTACAACGTAGGAGGACACGGTTCCGACCACGACGACACCGAACGATGAAGCGAGCTGACGGGGATAGCGCGTGAGAATCGTTCCCAGCGACCAAGTCTCCGTGTGTGCGCGCGAACGCAGAAACTCCACAAACTCGGGGGATTCATCGACTCGCGAGCGGATGTAAAAACCGATCGGACCAATCAGGGCGCCGAGCAGAAAGGGCACGCGCCAGCCCCAAGCCTCAAGGCTATCCAGTGTCAGCGTACGAGTCAGAACATACGCAATCCCGCCGCCGAGCGCGAACGCCACCGCTTGTGAGCACATTTGGAAGCTGCCGATGAAACCGCGTCTGCCTGGAGGAGAGAATTCAAGCAACATCGCGGTCGCGCTCGCGAACTCGCCGCCGGCGGAGAAACCCTGCAGCATTCGCGCTGCGATCATCAAGAGCGGTGCCGCGATGCCGATTGCAGCGTAAGTCGGGATTACCCCGATCAGACCCGTGCCGGTCGCCATTAGGAGGATGATCAGCGTGAGTGCCGCCTTGCGCCCCGCTCGGTCCGCGTAGACGCCCAGCACAATACCGCCCAGCGGCCGCACCACGAAGGCAACCCCGAAAGATGCCGTTGCATATAGCAGCGACGTGGCGGGGTCAACTGCTGGAAAAAACAGCCGCGCTATGATCACGGCGAACACGCCATATATACCGAAATCAAACCACTCAAGGCCGTTGCCGATCACCGATGAAACGATCGCTCTCCGGCGCGCACCTGGCGCTAGCACCGGCGTATCCGCAATCTCTGAAGTGAGCATCTCTACATCTCGCAGTTGGAGTAATGAATCGATGTCTGAAAAGCCCTTTCAGACATCCATGGGTGCGATAGTAGGATGCTCAGCGGGACTGCGATATCAACGACAATATTGGCTGTAAACTTTTACTTTACAGGATTTGAGGGTTTTCCCTGAACCCGAGCGTGAAATCGACCTACTAGCCAATCGCTTCTACAGCAGCAAGCGCATTCTTCAGCGTAGGTTCTGCGGATTCAAGGGAGGCGTCGGCTGTTTCCAGAAAACAGTCGAGAAATATTTGTGCTGCCGCCGTCAAGGTGTCCGCGCGTCGCAAGACGAGACTCGTGGTGAGCGGAGGGATGACGTCGCGGATGGCCAGCGGCTGCACCCGGCCTCGCATCAGTGATGATTCGATCAGCGGCCACGGGCACACCGTCAGCAAATCACTGCCTTCCAGCATAGCCAGCGAGCTTAGCGTTGAGCGCGCGAAGTGTATTTTCTCGGGAGGCGCCGCTACGCCTAGTGGCGCCAGCATATCGTTGAGGGGTCGTTCTGATCCATCCTGCCGCAATGTCATAACCCAGCTCTGGCCCGCGAGCTCGCTCAGGCTCTTGGCACCCGCCAGAGGGTGTCCTGCCCTTGCGGCAACGGCCAGGCCGCAGGAAAACAAGGGCCGAGACGTCAGGTTTGGTTCCGTTTGTCTCGTGGGTGCCATACCTATCACCATGTCGAAACTTCCGTCGCGCAGGGCAGAGTGCGCGGCGCCCAGCGACTCCGAAACGTCGATCCGTACGTCAGGACGTATCACGCGGAATTGTCGAATCGCCGCGGGCAGGAGGGTTTGAGATACCCAAGGGGTGACGCCGATGGCGATCGCACCACCGGCCAAACCTTGCAGCTGCCCGAGATCTTCCTCGGCGCGCGCGATTTGTCCGATGATCAAACGCGCGTGCACCAAAAGACGTCTGCCAAAAAGCGTGAGTGTTAGACCTTGCGCGTGTCTCGTGAAAAGCGGCGCCGACACCGCTCGCTCCAGTTCGCGCAGCGACTGACTCACTGCTGTCGCCGATACGCCCAGTCCCTCGGCTGCACCGCGAACGCTGCCTTTTTCGACAACCTGGACGAAACAGCGGAGTTGATTGATTTTCATTTTTTTATCATAGCGTAAGCGAATGTTAGGCAGTAACGCTTTCCGGCGTCCTGTGTTGACCCGACATCGCCGATGTTAATCAGCAGTCCGCCATATGGCTTTCAGCATGACGACGTCGACGTGTAGCGCGCCGGAGGGAAACCCAGGTCTTCGGGCAAACACCGTTAAAAAGCATCGGTGGATATCTCGCTTATCTATCGCTCTTCACTCCAAACGCGTATTTCCGTAAGAGGCAACCGCATGAAACGTTCCAAAAACTGAGCAAATTGCTCAACAGAGGTTGTCCTTTCGGCAAGGTGCAGTCCAAAACGCGCTATTTAGCTAGCTATCGCCTGACAGGGAAATTCGAGAAAATTTGAGCATTCTTAAACACTCCCCTGAGCGTCCAAATGTCAGCTTCCAAAGTTCCCACAACCGTCTGCCTCAGCGCCGCAGACGTCGTGCGTCTAGTGCAACGCGTCGGCTTGTCTGAATGCATCGCCGGCGTCGCCGCGCGCATCGAGCGGGACTTTCTCCGTTGGCAGGAATTCGACAAGAGCGCTCGCGTCGCATGCCACTCGGATGTGGGCGTCATCGAACTTATGCCAATTGCCGACGCGCGCGATTTCGCCTTTAAGTACGTCAACGGGCATCCAAAAAACACTCAAAACGGCCTGCCTACCGTTATGGCATTTGGCGTGTTGGCGGATGTTGATACCGGCGCCCCGCGTTTGCTTTCGGAACTGACTTTGACCACGGCTATCCGGACGGCGGCGATGTCCGCGGTAGCTGCCCGAGCGTTGGCACGACCAGACTGTTGCACTATGGCGTTGATTGGCAATGGTGCACAGAGCGAATTTCAGGCGATAGCGTTCCGCGACCTGGTCGGCATCCGCACGCTCCGCGTGTATGACGTTGATCCGGCGGCGACCCGCAAGCTTGTAAGAAACCTTGCTAACAAGGGCTTGAAGATCATCGTGTGCGAAAGCGCAACTGAAGCGGCGCGCGGTGCCGACATCATCACTACAGTCACAGCCGACAAGACGAACGCCACAATAGTATTGGCAGATATGATCGAACCGGGCATGCATATCAACGCAGTTGGTGGCGATTGTCCCGGCAAGACCGAACTCCATGCCGATGTGTTGAACGCTGGCAAAGTGTTTGTGGAGTACGAACCTCAAACGCGTATCGAGGGCGATATTCAGCAAATGGGAGCAGAGTTTTTTGTTACCGAAATATGGAAGGTGCTCGCCGGGCAAGCCCCCGGGCGTACGGCGGCGACGCAGATTACCGTATTCGACTCGGTCGGATTCGCACTCGAGGATTATTGCGCATTAACGTTCCTGCGCGACACAGCTGCCGAACTCGGAATAGGCGGCGTGGTAGAACTTATTCCCGCGACCGAGAATCCGAAAAACCTGTTCGGCGTGTTGCAGCTAGAAAAGGACAACACTCGTCACGAAGCGGCTCTGGTCTAACTGGAGCCAGCGCGCACGATCGCGCGCCGTGGCCCGCATTTAGTATTCGGGTGACGTTGACCCGGGCGACAGGAACGCCGGCCGTCACGGTCGACACTTGGCACGCTTGAGTTGAGGAATTGCATCCGCAAGGAATTCGAACTGGCGCAGCAGTTTGTGATTCAATCAAATCATGAACACGGAATGGAAGCGGCAGTTGCAAGATCGAGCGGCCCATGCGTTCGGCGCGGCGCGCACAACCAAGCGCGCCAGCGACAAGCAGCCCCACGCCAATGTCGCGCCAGAGCATCGTCCAGTTCATCACGTAACTGTGGCTGATTGCTATCCAACCTCTTTTTGAAGAGAGGCGTTGTTTCCAGGTCCCGTGTTGTTCGCCCATCGACATGGCCGCATGACCCTCCATGCTGCCAGCGATACCCTGGTCGGCTTGCTCGATAGCGTCCTTCTTCAACGGGTCCAGGAGAAAGAACCGAAAGAGCAGGACCAAAACGACAATCATGATCGGGCCGCCGATGAACTCAGCTGCGGCAAACTGCCAGGAAATCAGTACCCACATCAGTACACCAAGTTCGAGCACGAGATTTGTCGCAGCGAACTCAAATGCCATCGCGGCAGTGAAGTCTCCGCCCTTGCGAACAATCGACCGCGCCATGGCGACCGCTGCATAAGAGCAGGAGGATGACGCTGCACCAAGCAAGCTTGCGAACGTGAGCGACCGCGGTGATGCGTCAGGCAGGAGCTTCGACATCTCGGACTTCGAGACAGCCACCTCAATCACGGCAGAAAAAAGGAAACCTAGACTCAGTCCCCAGAAGATCTGCCACAACATCGTGAAGGACATCCAGAGCGCGTGGCCGAGGGCAGTGACAATCTGCATCGCCATCTCCTTCTTAAGGGCTTCTGTACCATCGCCACGCAGTTATGAAAGACATGCCGCGCGGGATTTCTCGCTCTCGATAGTGCTACCCAGTTTCAGCGCCTTCCTGCAGTGTCCCCTTTGCGTCGAAGGGTCGCGTGCGCAGCGCCATTAGTTCGTCCTGGCACTGCCTTCGAACAGATACGTCAGGAACTTAGGTCTCGGCGCGTAGCCTGTGTCCATCTCGTTGATCTTGAAGCCAGCATTTTCAATCAACGACAAGATGGGCCGATTCAGATGACAGCCGCCGCTGACGCACCTCCACGCCGGCGTCAAGCGATTCTGCCATTTACTTACGGCCTCTTCCGGAGCGAGGCCGTGCTCAACGAAAAGCAGGCGCCCGGTTGGTTTCAGCACACGCCGCATTTCTTGCAGTGCGCGATCGGCGTCTGGGATTGTGCATAAGGTCCAGGTGGTGACCACCGTGTCAACACTGCTGCTTTCCAGGGGTATGGACTCTGCTGAAGCCATCATGAAAGTCACCGGCCGCGATGCCTGCTGCGCGTTGCGTTTCGCCATCGTCAGCAATTGCGGATCGGACTCGAGAGCAAGGATTTTTCTCACTCCGGCTTTGTATAGCGGCAAGTTCAAACCTGAACCCGCGCCAATCTCGAGTACCGTTCCTTGTGCCTTGCCGATGACTCGCTCCCGGTACGGTCGAAGCATCGCATTGCGCATTGACATGTCGCAGAGTCGCGCCAGGACAACATTGCGGTAGAAGCCCATGTTTTGATCTCCCTATCCGATGCCGCGTCCATGTCGGCGAGCAGACCGTCTCGCCGACATCTTTTGCCGCAAGCGATACGCGTATTGAGTTGTGTGTGATCGATTTTCGATTACGTTGGCTGCGTCACCGTTCGCAGATACGGCTTGAGCGTTTTGAAACCTTGCGGATACTTTCTCTTGGCATCCTCATCGGATACGGACGTCGGAATGATCACGTCCTCGCCCGGTTTCCAGTTCACCGGCGTGGCGACCGCATGCTCGGCGTTCAACTGAAGCGCATCGAGCAAACGCAGCACCTCGTCAAAATTGCGGCCCGCACTCATCGGATAGACGAGCATTGCCTTGACCTTCTTGTCGGGGCCGACAATAAACACCGAGCGTACCGTAGCGTTGTCCACCGCACTTCGCTGCCCGCCGCTCGCGTTCGGATGAATCATGTCGTAGAGCTTCGCGACGTTCAAGTCCGCGTCACCGATCAACGGATAATTCACTGCGTGCCCTTGCGTCTCTTCGATATCACCAACCCATCTTTGATGGTCACTCACGGGGTCTATGCTCAGTCCAATGATTTGGGTACTACGTTTGTCGAATTCTGGTTTCAGGCCGGCCAAATAGCCAAGCTCGGTCGTGCAGACGGGCGTGAAATCCTTCGGGTGCGAGAATAGGATGGCCCATTTGTCTCCGATCCATTCGTGAAATCGAATCGTCCCTTCAGTGGCTTCGGCCGTGAAAATCGGGTGCTTCTTCGCCTATGCGGATAGACATGTCAAACCTCCACTACTTACGTGAGTCGAAGTATCCCAGCCGCGCAAAAGCGGGCACTCCGGGTTGAGAGTCGAACAATTATTGTGCGCTTTTTTGGGGTGTGGCCGTCGCGCTTTGGCCGCACGCGGAAGTGCCTGCTTTTGCTTCAACGTCGCGGACGTCGTCCACGTCGAGACGTTGTATGCCTTGCAATATCGTGCAACTCGATCGACTATCGCCCGCGCACTGTCGCACGAGTTGATCAAGCGAATCGCGCATGGAGGTCAATTCGGCTATCTGAGCGTTCAGTTCCGCTACGTGTTTCAAGGCAACCGCTTTGACGTCAGAACTGGCTCGGTCCTCATTTCGCCATAAAGCAAGCAAATGCCTGACACGTTCGATGGAAAAACCGAACGCGCGCGTCTGTCGAATGAAGCGCATGACGTGAACGTCGCTTTCCTTATAGATCCGATAGCCACTCTCGGCGCGTCCATGGGGTTGTATCAAATCGATACTTTCGTAGTACCGAATCATCTTGACCGACATACCGGTAGCCTTGGCGGCTTCTCCGATGTTCATGCGATCTCTCCTTTACTACTGCGAGCAGATTAACCCGCGTGGTTGTTCTAGTCGGCGGCGCCCGGCGCTTGAGCAAGAGCGTGCCTCGAAAGCGGCCTTGGCAATATCTCGCGTAGGTGTTCATGCTGGGCGAGCGCACACGATGACGCGCTCGCCCGAGATGAAAGCCCGCTGCGAATCGCTACTTCGCGATACGCGATTGCGGCTGCTGGTCCTGAGCCGTCTCGCTTGGGCGCGAGCGTTGATCGTCCTTACTATGGCTCATGCTTTTCATCATGAAGAACATGGACAACGGGCATAGCAGGAACAACAAGAAAGGTCCACCGCTCAATACGAGTGTTCGGAACTGAGGGAACGCCGCATAAGCCGCAGCTAGTACGACGAGCAGGACGGTTCCTGTGGCGATCATCGTTTTCATATTGCATTTCATGGTGTTGCTCCTATTTCGGATTCGGGAGAATGCTCGCGCGTGCGAGCGCTGCCGTGTTACTTCGCGGGCGGTGTCTGGATCTTGTCGGCGTACTTGAGCATGATGTCGCCCATCGCCGTCACCATTTCACCGTGCATTTGCATCGCGAGTTTTTCGTTGCCTGGAGGGAGTTGCCCCGTCATCGGGCAGTTACTCATCATCCCCTTTCCCATCATCCCTTTGCTCATCATTCCATCGCCCATCATTCCATCGCCCATCATGGCGCTGCCGTGATCATGCATGGCCGGCTGGGGTGCGCTGGCCGCGGCACTCAATCCACTCGCGCCCAAAAGCGCAAGGGCCAGTGACATCGTGGCTAAACGTTTGGCGTTCATATCGATTTCCTTGGCCTTTCCCTAAGTCGGGAGTAGGCCGTCTGTTTATGTTCCCGTGGCGTCGCGCTGAAAACGCTTGACGCGATCCGTCGAGCCGAATCTTCGACGTGCTGGCACGCAACCGCGCGGCGAGCTGACGCTGCGCGTACGATCTAATGCCCAATCGCTGGAGGGGAGTTACAGAACTTGTGGCGGACGCTGCGGAAGATCAGGAATGAACTGCGCAAACGCAGTGGCGTCGAATGACGCGTAGACCGATGTCGAGGGCGCTGGGACGAGCGCGATCGGATGGGAAGATATCGCCGCAGGTGTGCAGGCTAGGCTACCGATGCTGCCGTGGCAATCGAGCTGATGCGTGGCCGATACATCGGTGTCCAGGTGCGCTGCCCCTCCTGATGCAACCGCATGCGGGACCGCCGAATGATGCAGTGGCGTATGCGATGCGGCCATGGGCGATGAAACTTGCGGGCAAATCAATACTGGCGTGGCAAAGCCCGTCAAAGGCAGCCACGCAATCAAGAAGCACAGTAGTAATTTAACGACGCGTTTCACGAGATGTTGATTTCTGAATAGGTGTTCAGTTACAGATGCGCTTGTTCCTGGATCTGATTACACCGCGAACGCCGCGCTGCGGGTCGCCGCCTTTCCTTTCAAGTTCAGACCTTGCCGCACGGCGGGTCCACTTATTCCATCCAATATAGGGCAACCCGGCCGCTTGTCGCCCGCGCAATGTCGCGAGAGGTTAGCGAGCGTGTCACGCATCACCACCAGTTCCGCAATGCGCGTGTTCAACTCGCCGATATGGTGCGCGGCGATCGTCTTCACTTCGGCACTCGCGCGGTTCTGATCCAACCATAACGAAAGCAGTTGCCTGATCTGCTCGATCGGGAATCCCAAGGTGCGGGCTTGCCGGATGAAGCGCAGCACATGAACGTCGGCGTCACCGTAGATCCGGTAGCCACTATCTGTGCGACCAGCGGCTTCCACCAGATCGATGCTCTCATAGTAGCGGATCATTTTCGCCGTGACGCCCGAGGCGCTCGCCGCTTGTCCGATGTTCATCTCGCACCTCATACGTTAAGTCACTGCGGTGTGGCGATTGCAGGTCGAACCTGTTAACGCGTCAGGTCGCGTGTTCCAAGCATTGGCTGCGGAAGGCCCTCCACACCACTGCCCGCTGATTTTCAATTCTTACTCTAGAACTTCCAGTTACGGGAATGTCAAGGTTTTTTTGGTGTTGTGTGACGGCTTAAAAACTCGCTCCGCGGCCCTTGACACTCCAGTGACGGGAGTGTTTAGACTCCGCTCCATTGCCAGATAACGCATGGCGTGGGCCAACGAAGTGGCGAAACGTCCGTGGATACACCCGAACCGCGAGCGCGCCTTTCTTGAGCGCTCCGAATGGCAAGACCGGCGATGATCAAGTAAGCCAACGAGTAGAGGCGAAAGAAATGCGGTGCACAACAACAACGAAGGTAGCGGTGGTACAGCCGGAGTGCGGGGCAGGCGGATCGACCGCGCCCGCCGCGAGTCAATTCGGGCGTGCGACCCTGTTGCTCGCCGATGTGCAGTGCATTTCGCACAACCTCTGCCCATCCGCCTGAGGCACCATGCGCCGAGAAGCCAAACGTACGCTAACTGTTATCACGCTCCTTGTTGCGCTGTTCTTCAGCCAGCTCTGGGTGGCGGCGTACGCGTGCACAACGACACCTGCGCTTTCCAGCTCATCTATCGAAGCAGTCACGTTCTTCGATGGTCATACCGACCTTCGCGATCACCAGGTCGCCGCGGTTTGTCACGCTCACTGCGACAATTCTGCGCAACCTGATCACGCCCAGCAACCCGCACCATCGCCACTCGTTTGGACACCTTTGATCTGGGGTGCGTCGACGATCCCTGCATTGGCGATCCAGCCACGCTCGCCGACACGGCCTGAGCCTATTCTGCTTTCCGCCTCTCCCCCTCCTCGCATTCTGTTCCAGGTTTTTCGAATCTGATCTCTGACGATTGACGTCGATCGCGCTCGGCGAAAGCTGGCGCGCGATCACGCTCGTTCGCGAAAAGATTTTCACGCTTGTCCCACCGTCTGCCTGTTCGCCGCGTGCGAACTGTGCGTCGCATCGGTCGCCGCTTGCCGGCCCTCCGGTCGTTCGCGAAGACGGATAGGGCAAAAGCGTTTCGCAAACCAAGGAAATTTAACTAAGTCGCCCAAGTCGTGTCGCGGGTGAGCCGCCCACGCTTTGAAGCTTCGGCAATTTGTGTCGTCGATGCGTAGCGCGTGTTGCCTATCGCGTATTACGCACCGCGCTTACTTATCACCAAGGAATTAACAATGAAACGCTTCACTTCGTTCAAACACGCTGTCTTCGCAACCCTGCTCCTGTCGACGACCCTCACGGCCTTCGCGAGTGGTGGTGGCTCCGCCGCGCCGAGGGATTACCCATTCCAGAATGCGCACTCAAGCGCTGGTCAACGCACGGCATCGCCGGCTTCCGGCGCGGCCGTTCTTCCCGCAGGCGTCACGGGTTCCACCGTCACCGCGCTGGAGGCGCCCGCAGCAACTCACAGCACTTCGACGGGCAAGTCACGGGCACAGGTGCGCGAGGAATTAGTGGAAGCGCAACGCATGGGCCTTATCCCCTCAGGCAAGACTGACTATCCGCCCAGCGCCGAGACCATCGCACGCAATCAGGTGCGATTCCAGCAGGCTGTACCGTTTTGGCGAGCGCACGGAGGCCTTCCCTCGTCGGGGCTATGGGCGAGTGAGGCCGATCTAAGCAAGTGAGTCATTGCTGTGGACCATCGGGCTTCGTTGCATGAAACCACGCAGCGACCCCTAGTCAGTAATCGTCGAAATCGAATGCGCTAACGCGCTTGACCTTCTTTCGCGCTTGACCTAATTAACATTAAGGAAACAGACATGAAACGCATCACTTCGTTTAAACAAGTGGTCTTCGCAACATTGCTGCTATCCGCAACCGTTACCGCATTCGCGGCGGGCGGCGGATCCAATGGATTGGGGCGTAATCCGAACCTCTACGCGCCCTCATTTGTTGGCTCAACATCCCATTCGCAGCAAACGGTGCTGGCAAATAGCGCTGGTTCCGAATCCATTGTCCTCACGACTGGCACGAATGGTCCTTCGACCGCAGAACGCGCCACAGCTTACGGGAAGACTCGTGCGCAGGTCCGTGCTGAATTGTTGCAGGCGCAGCGCGCCGGCACGGTCCCCGTTCACAAGAATGACTACCCACCCAGCGTCGAAGCCGTTGCTCGCAACCAGGTTAGATTCCAACAGATCGAGCAGGCCTGGCGGGCGGGCGGTCCAGTGGTAGCGAACAATCAGTAAGTTCGCTTTCGAGCTTCTGAGCAGCGGTGATGGGACGTCGGGACTTTGTCGTCTACCGGTCATGTTGTGACAAGGACAAAGCTTGATCGTCTTTCATCGCTGTTTTTCAACGCATTTATCCGCACGGACGTCCAGATGCAGACATTCAGCAGTCAGCGACGTAGTCAATATTGCTTGACTCCCTAATAAAATGTCTCAGCTATAATCGAAGCCATGAAATTTCTTCGGACAATGCTTCTCCTGTTGCTCTGCGCCATGCTGCCCATTAGTGGGCTGGCAGCCAGCGGCGCGACTGGACAGTGTCCGATGCAAGAGGTCATGGCCGACGATAGCGGCGCCATGGCCGCCGATATGCCCGGCTGCGAAATGATGACAGCGACATCCAGCGAACACGGTAAGTCGAAGTCATCTCTGTGCAAGGTGACGGCTCAATGTCAAATTGGCAGTCTCTATCACCCCGTCTCTTCTCCCACAGTCGTTCGCCCTGCAGGGTCGTTTATCCCCTTAAGTTTCCACTACGCAGAGTCGTTCTCCTTCCGCGCGCCGGATGGACTCTGGCGTCCCCCGCAGTCCCTCTAACTCCATCCATCTGGTTCGCCGCAGCTTCGCGGTGATGTTGTCCTGGTACAGGACTTGAGTCCGTATGTCCGTTCGCACGGCCATAGGGTGCTCGACCATTCGGGGTTCACATGCATTTCCAACATTTCACGTCGATCATCCGACGTGGGCCGCTGCATTGCCTCGCTTTGGCAGCGGTCGTTATGTTTTCCATTGGCGTGGCGCATGCCCAAGACGAGGGTTTGACGCTCGATGCGGCGCTTCAAATAGCCACCAGTCGTTCATCCTCGATTCAAGCGGCGCAGGCCGCAGTCCGGGGAAGCTCCGACGTGGTCGTCAAAGCCGGACAACTACCCAATCCCATGTTGAAGTTGAGCGTCGAGGACTTGCCTATCAATGGGTCAAAGGCCTTCACGATCGGGCAGGACGATTTCACGATGCGCGGTATCGGCATCGAACAGGAATGGGTATCTGCGGACAAGCGCCGATTACGTACGGCGTTGGCAGATCGCGCCGTAGAGCGCGATAAATCGACCTACCTTCAAAAAGTGGCGGAGGTCCGTCAGCAAGCGGCAATGGCTTGGCTGAACGCCATCTACGCAAAAAAGGCCGTCGCCTTGAACCGGGCCCTGGTCGACCATCTGAGCCAGGAATTGACCGCCAGACAAGCGTCGTACCGCGGCGCAAAAGGCGCCGCGGTGGACGTCGCCCAAGCCAACCTCACGCTCGGGAACGCACGAGATGAACTGATCAACGCGCAGCAGGACGAGAAGACCGCGTTGATCGCCCTGTCGCGTTGGACGGCGGCAGGCAATGTGCTGGAGGTCGCTGGAGACCCGCCGGAGCTGGAGTCCCAGGTGTCCAGTTTAAGCGTCGAGCAACTCGATCAAGTTCAGCCTGATCTGATCGCCGCACGCTCCGCCATCTCATTGGCCGATGCCGACACCGACGTCACCCGAAGCAATAGAGACCCGAATTGGACCTGGGGGCTGACCTATTTCAAGCGGGGTGGAAATTTCTCGGACTACGTGTCATTCGGCGTTTCCATCCCCTTGCCGATCAACCGTAGGAATGTCGAGGATCGCGACGTCGAGCAAAAGTCGGAAATGGGCACGCAAGCGCGGCTCACTTACGAAGACACCGAGCGACAGGTCATAGCCGATATCCAAAGCCTGACGGCAAAACTCGCCAGCGGTCGGGAACGTTTAGCGAACGTGAAGCAAACCGTTCTACCCGCCGCGGCGCAGAAAGTGGAACTCGCCAATGCAGCTTATCGGGCCGGCGCTGGCACCCTCTCCGATGCATTGGATGCGAGGCACACGCAGCTCGAAGCGAACCTTCAAGTGTTGAATCTCGAACGACAAATCTCCCTGGTCTGGGCCCAGTTGGAATACCAGGTTTTGCCGCCTGACTTGACTACCAGCCAAGCCAGCCAATAAGGAGAAAAACATGAATCAGAAACTACTCGCCCGTGCGGTGGCGTCGGTGTTCGTCGCAGTCGCGCTGCTAGGCGCCGGCTATGTGATCGTCACGCATCGTTCCCCAACAGACGCGCCCATGGCGTCAGCCACGGCCGCGACCCCCTCCGCGCCCGGCGACAAGGTCGATTCAAAGACCGGCCGCAAGGTCCTGTATTGGCATGACCCGATGGTGCCCAACCAGCACTTCGATAAACCCGGCCCATCTCCCTTCATGGCCATGGCACTGCAGCCCGTCTTTGCCGACGAGGGTGGTTCCAGTGGAATCCGGGTCGACTCGGGGCTTCAACAGAATCTCGGTATCCGATACGCGACGGTGCGCCGGCAGGACACCGCTGTTGGTTTCGACGCGGTCGGCTCTACGCAGTTCGACGAGTCGGCGGCCGATGTCGTCCAATCGCGAGTAACAGGCTACATCGACCATCTGTACGCCAGCGCGCCGATGCAGCGCGTGGCCAAGGGCGCGCCGATCGCATCGCTCTTTGTTCCGGATTGGCTGGCGCCGCAGGAAGAATATCTGGCGCTCAAACGCGGCGGTATGGATGACGGCCTGCTTGAAGGGGCCCGCGCCCGTATGCGAGCGATGTCGATTCCGGACGGGCTGATTGCGAGTCTGGACCGCACGGGTAAAGCGCAGACGCACGTGACGCTATCCGCTCAGGAAACGGGCGTGCTGACCGAACTCAATGTCCGCGATGGCGCGATGGTTTCACCGGGGCAGACGCTCGCCAAGGTCGCAGGCCTGTCAAAGCTTTGGTTAATCATCGAGATCCCCGAATCGCTGGCATTGCAGGTGCGGCCCGGCATGTTGGTCGACGCGACGTTCGACGGCGATCCGTCGCAGCACTTTAGCGGTCACATCCGCGAAATCCTGCCCGGCATTAGCACAAGCAGCCGCACGTTACAGGCGCGCCTTGAAATCGACAATACAGGGCTGAAGCTGACGCCGGGGATGCTGATGCGCGCCCATATCAGCGGAGCGAAACCTGTGTCGCGCCTGCTCGTGCCGTCCGAAGCCGTGATCACGACCGGCAAACGGTCGATCGTCATCGTCAAGAACAGCGACGGTCGGCTGCAACCTGTCGCCATTACGGTGGGCAACGATGCCGGTGACGATACAGAAGTGACAAGCGGCTTGACGGAAGGCCAGCAGGTCGTGGCCTCCGGCCAGTTCCTGATCGACTCGGAAGCGAGCCTGAAATCCGTGCTGCCGAAGCTCGAAGGAAGCGTTGTTCCAGGTATGGGTGCATCGGTTCCGGCACCTGCCTCTGCCGCTGCTGCGACTCCAACGTACGACACTACCGGCAAGGTTGAAAAGGTCACTCCCGGCGACATCACGTTCTCGCACCAGCCCGTACCCGCATTGGGATGGGGTGCGATGACCATGACATTCGGCAAGCCTGCGCCCACGTCCTTCCCGGACGTCAAGGTCGGCGATTCCGTCCACTTCGTTTTCAAGCAGTCGGATGACGGATACCAACTGACGAAGGTCGAACCGGTTGGAGGCATGAAATGATCGCGCGCATCATTCGCTGGTCGATTTACAACCGGTTTCTCGTGCTGCTCGCGACCGTGCTCGTCACTGCATGGGGCTTTTATTCGTTGACGCAGACACCGCTCGATGCGCTGCCGGATCTGTCCGACACGCAGGTCATCATTAAGGCCTCGTATCCCGGCAAGGCGCCGCAGGTGGTCGAAGATCAGGTGACGTACCCGCTCACGACAACGCTGCTGGGCGTGCCGGGTGCGACAACCATTCGCGCCTACTCGTCGTTCGGGGATGCGTTCGTCTACGTGCTTTTCGACGACAAGACGGACCAGTATTGGGCGCGTTCGCGAGTGCTCGAATACCTGAACCAGGTGCAGAGTCGTTTGCCCCCGGGCGCGACCGTGTCACTCGGTCCTGACGCAACAGGGGTCGGTTGGGTCTACGAATACGCATTGGTCGACCGCACCGGCAAACACGACCTAGGACAGCTCCGAGCCTTAAACGATTGGTTTCTGAAGTTCGAGCTGAAATCGGTACCGGACGTCTCGGAAGTCGCGTCGATCGGCGGCATGGTGTGCCAATACCAGGTCGTCATCGATCCAGACAAGCTGCGCGCCTATGGCATCACACAAGGCGCTGTTGCGGATGCCATAGGAAAGGCCAACCAGGAGTCGGGCGGATCGGTTGTCGAACTGGCTGAGTCCGAGTACATGGTAAGGTCATCCGGCTACCTGCGCACACTGGACGACTTCCGCAACATCGTCCTACGGACCAACGATACGGGCACGCCGGTTCTGTTAGGCGACGTCGCTCGCATCCAGATTGGCCCCGAAATGCGCCGTGGCATTGCCGAGTTGAACGGTGAAGGCGAAGTCGCCGGGGGCGTCATCGTGATGCGCTCGGGCAAGAACGCGCTGACGACCATTGATGCGGTCAAAGCCAAGTTCGCCGACTTGAAAAAATCGCTGCCGCCAGGCGTCGAAGTCGTGACAACGTACGATCGCTCGCAACTCATCGAGCGCGCGGTTGACAACCTCAAAGACAAGCTGATTGAGGAATTCATCATCGTCGGGTTGGTCTGTGCGGTGTTCCTGTTCCACCTGCGCAGTGCGTTCGTGGCGATCCTGTCGCTGCCGCTCGGGGTGCTGACGGCCTTCATCGTCATGCGCTATCAGGGCGTCAACGCGAACCTGATGTCGTTGGGCGGCATCGCGATCGCCATCGGTGCGATGATCGATGCGGCCATCGTGATGATCGAAAACGCGCACAAGCATCTGGAGGCGTATGACCACGAGCATCCGGATAGTCCGATCACGAACGCTCAGCGATGGGAATTGATCGCCGAGTCTGCGGCCGAAGTTGGGCCAGCCTTGTTCTTCTCGCTGCTCATCATCACGCTGTCGTTCATCCCGGTCTTCTCACTGGAAGGCCAGGAGGGCAAGCTCTTTGCTCCACTAGCGTTCACGAAGACATACACGATCGCAGCCGCCGCTGGGTTGTCCGTGACACTGGTACCGGTGCTGATGGGTTTTCTGATCCGGGGTCGGATTCCGCACGAAAACGCCAACCCGATCAACCGCGTGTTGATCAGGCTGTATCGCCCATTGCTCGAAGTGACCTTGCGCCGGCCGTGGGTCGCGATCGGCCTGGCGGTTGTCGCACTCGCGATTACGCTCATTCCTGTGTCGCGACTAGGTGGCGAATTCATGCCACCGCTCGACGAAGGCGACCTGCTGTATATGCCGACTGCGCTACCCGGTATTTCAGCAGAAAAGGCCGCAGAGTTGCTTCAGCAAACGGACCGGCTCATCAAGACGGTTCCGGAGGTGAAAACCGTGTTCGGCAAATCGGGACGTACCGACACCGCGACTGACCCGGCGCCGTTCGAGATGTTCGAGACCACTATCCAGTTCAAGCCACGCAGCGAATGGCGGCCCGGCATGACGCCCGAGAAGCTGGTGGATGAACTCGATGCGCGAGTCAAGATTCCGGGCCTGTCGAATGTCTGGGTGCCGCCGATTCGCAATCGCCTGGACATGCTGTCGACCGGTATCAAGACGCCTGTGGGGGTGAAGATCTCTGGAGCAGACCTTGGGCGGATCGACAAGATTGCCACACAGGTCGAGTCCGTCTTGAAGAACGTTCCAGGCGTCACGTCGGCGCTGGCGGAACGCTTAAACGGCGGCCACTACGTCGACGTTGATATTGACCGCTTGGCGGCAGCCCGCTATGGCATGTCGGTGACTGACGTCCAGTCCATCGTGTCCACGGCGGTGGGTGGCGATAACGTCGGCGAAGTTATTGCAGGCCGTGAGCGTTTCCCGATCAACATTCGCTATCCACGGGAGATCCGGGACTCAGTCGACAATCTGCGTCAGTTGCCGGTGGTCACTGACCGGGGGGCGCAGATCACGCTAGGGGACGTAGCCACCATCAAGATCTCCGATGGCCCACCAATGATCCGTAGCGAGAACGCGCGCTTGTCGGGCTACGTCTACGTCGACATTCGCGATGTGGACTTGCAATCGGCCGTGAAGGCCATGCAGCTTGCGGTCGCGCAGCACGTTGCACTGCCGCCCGGTTATTCCATCGCATGGTCCGGCCAGTTCGAGTATCTGGAGCGCGCGGCCGCGAAATTGCGGACCGTGATTCCGGTGACGCTCGTCGTCATTTTCGTGCTGCTCTTCCTGACGTTCAACTCGGCAGCCGACGCGCTTTTACTGATGTCAACCGTGCCCTTCGCACTGGTCGGCGGCTTCTGGCTGATCTGGATCCTGGGACATGCGGTGTCGGTCGCGACCGCTGTCGGGTTCATCGCGCTCTCGGGCGTCGCGGCCGAATTCGGTGTCGTGATGCTGCTGTATCTGAAGGGTGCGCTCAACCGTCGACTTGAGGAAGGCGCGCCCTTTACCGAAGCAACACTCGTCGATGCGATTCGCGAGGGCGCCGTCTTGCGCGTGAGACCCAAAGCAATGACCGTCGCGGTCGTGCTGGCAGGTCTTATCCCGATCATGCTCGGCCATGGCGCTGGGTCCGAGGTCATGCAGCGAATCGCCGCACCGATGGTGGGTGGCATGGTGACCGCGCCGCTCCTGTCGATGCTGATCATTCCGGCCGCCTGGTTGCTGCTGCAACGCCGGAAGATTGCACGCACCCAAACGAAAACTGAAGAACCGCTTCAACCTCACGCAGTACCCACTGGCACGCTCGTGCCGCAATCCCACTCTGGAGAAAACCGATGAAGAAGTTCGTTACCGTATCCGCCGTATTCTGTACCGCTCTTACGCTCGCTAGTGCCGCGGTAGCAGCGGACGAAATGGCCGGCATGAAGATGGACAACGGCGCCATGAGCGCTGCAAAACCAGGCAAATCGCAACTGACCGACGCTGTGGTCAAGAAGGTAGACCCGTCGACTGGCATGGTGACGCTTCAGCACGGCGCGCTCACCAACATCGGCATGTCGGCGATGACGATGGCATACAAGGCCAAGGACACGGCGATGATTGACCACGTCAAGGAAGGCGACAAGGTCAAAGTCCGCGTCGAAGATGTCAACGGCACGCTGACTATTGTGAAGCTGGAGAAGCACTAACCATCAGTAGGTGCGGGACGTGGCGGCGCCTACTACGGTAAGCGCCGCTGCCCCTGAGGCCGCAGCTGACAGAATCGCGTTTGACACGACTACGGCAGCACTTCGGTCATGGTGTGGACGCTGTAGAAATGGGAGACTGGCAACACGGCGATCACGCCGTCGCCCGGTGCACCCACATGCGCGACCTTCATGATTGCAGCGACCAGCGTATCGACATCGGCCGTGCGAACGAAGATCTCGATTTTCAGGTGTCCGATAGCCTCGTCGTTGGCATACGGGTTCAGGTGTGCGCCGAAGCCTCTTACTTTGCTGATCGTGACACCATGCGTATGGATCGCGTGCAGCGCTTTCCTAACGGCTGCAAGCACGTCCGGCCGGATAATGGCGACTACGCATTGCGATTCCATGGTGATCTCCTGAGGTTCAGTTGGATCGTTTCACGCTTTTTTGACGTACGCGCTACACCAGCCCTTCGCATTGACCTGCTTGCCGGCAAAGATCGTGCAAGGAGCCATTGCATCGCCGGCCTTTCCCTGGAAGAACTGGCAGCTCGCACAGGCTTGTCCTGGTTGATGATTCGGGAACTTCGCCTTATCGACCTTGCTTGCATCTGTTTTGTACCCGAGTGCTTGCGCGTTCGCGTCGGACTCCAGAACCGGCCCGGCTTGCGCTGCCGCGTTGCGCTCCAAGATCAGCGACGACGCTAAACCAGCGGTGACGAGCATAAAACTGCGGCGAGAGAATTTCATGGTTGCCCTCCATTTCGCAGGCCCCTTCGCGATCGCGAAGTCGAACCTGAATGTCTCCGATTCTTGAATCACTCTCTTACGCCCGAATCAGATAGTTGCGCATCAAGCCCGAGTCCTCGTGCTCCAGCATGTGACAGTGGTAGAGAAACATCCCGGTGTACGCGCCGAAACGAAGCAGCAAACGGATTCGCTCGCCCGGCATGATGAGCACGGTGTCCTTCCATCCTTCATCGACATATCCGCTCGCAACCGAGTCGCGCGCCCTGGAAAACTCCGTTGCAACCAAGCGCTTTAGTACGCGGAACTGCACGCCGTGTACATGCATCGAGTGCGCCATCAACATCATCGATACCTCGTTGCGAAACTCCCAGATTTCGGTGGTGTCGCGCCGCACGGTTTCCGATGCCGTGACGCTATCCATCTCGAAACGGCGCCCATCGATACCCCACGTCATCATGCCCATTGTGATACTGAACACACGTGGCCGTGAGAAATTGATCGCCTCTTGCGGACGTACCGCCGGCACCCTCGCGAGGTGCATCGGCAGGACGCTGGTCGCGTCCGATTGCTGCGTGACCGTGACGTTCAACACGGGGAAACGCGCGCCCATCGGCAACTCCGTATTGCCCATCATCCCGCCCATGGCGACGTCGCCCGCGAACTCGCGGCTCTCCAGCGTCATCTTGGTCCCTACTGGTTGGTGGCTGAAGTCCGCCCACACGTCGATCCGCTCGGCCGGCGCGAGCGTCACGTACCGCCGTAGCAGTGGTGTTTCGAGCAGTCCGCCATCGGTGCCGATCACAGTCAACGGCGAACCGTCGTTCCATGCGAGCTTATAAATTCGCGCGTTGGACGCATTAAGTAGGCGCAGGCGATAGGCGCGGGTTTCTACCGGCAACACGAAGTCGGGTCGTCCATTGACGAGAATCTGGTCACCGAGAAAACCCATCATCTGCGCCATCATGTCACCCATGCCGCCCATGCCGCCGTTACCCATCATTGCGCTTTTCATCATTCCACCACGCCCCATCATCCCGCCTGCTGGTTGTGACAGGTAAGCGAACTGGTTGTCGCCATTCACCTTTCGGTCCTGAATCATGAGTGGGACGTCGTACGCGCCCTCAGGCAGTTTGAGCGCGGCTTCCTCCTCATCGCTGACTATCAGGAAGCCGGCTTGACCAAAGTAGATCTGTGCGCCGGTGCGGCCGTCCGGGTGCGCGTGGAACCAGTACGTTCCGGCGCGGTTCTGGACCTCGAATTCGTATCGGAAATGCTGCTTAGGCGAAATCGCATTGCGCGGATGCCCGTCCATTGCGGCCGGCATGACGAGACCGTGCCAATGAATGATGGTCGGCTCGGGCAACTCGTTGATGAAGTCGACCCGTACTTTTTGTCCGCGTCGCACACGCAATACGGGCACGTACCCATCGGACAGAAAGACGAGCGCGCCGGCGTCGCCCTGGGTGACTTTTCCGTCGTAGCGCCACACGTGTGTAGCCGATCCCGGCCAGATCGCGAGTTGATCTTTCTTTGCGCGCAACTCGACTTCGAGATCCGGGGCGAATGGCGCATGAGCTGGATTTGATTGCGCGGATGCGGTACGCAACGCAGGTGGCCATCCGGCACTCGCGAGTAGCGCCGAGCTCAGCGTGGCGCGCAGGAGCGTGCGACGTTTTGTGTTCTTGATGTCCGACATTCGTCACCTCCACAACAAGCCATCCTTGCCTTGCTTGATCCCCGGATTGGCGCAGTCGCCTTCCCACGGATGCATGACACGATTAACCCTTGGGCGCCCACTTCGCATCGACCGCAGCCTGGATCTTGCCCGGGTCTTTGATACCCTGACGCGTCATCTGATAAGCGATCTCCGCCGTACCCTGACAGACGGGGCACGTCACCGCCATCTGGTCTTCGAAGCATTGCAAATTGGAGCGATGCTCACCGCGATTCTCACAGCCGCACCAGCAATACAACTGATTCAGGGTTGCCGGAATCTGCGTGGCTGCCCAATAGGCGTGCCTCGTCGCGGCGTCCGAGAACTGCTGGGGGTTCAGCACGTGCGAGGCATCGGTGCGCCCAGTCGGGACAATGCGCAGACCGTTTTCGCGCAGCATACCGATACGCCATGCAGTGTTAGCTGTGCCCGGTAATGGCGCCTTGTCCCCCACTGGCCTGGTCTTTGACATCATGATTTCTGCCGCCATTGACACTACGCCTGCGGATAGCGCCACCGGCACCACCCAAAGCAAGCGTCGCCTCGACAAGTTCAATCGCGGGCTGCGAGGCCGTGCACGTGTGGCTCGGTCTTTCGAAAGTTTTTTGTCTGGTTGCCTATCTGTCATCGAGATGTCTCCTTGGCCGGATGAGGATCATCACCAAGCGCGTATCGCGGCATGACACTACCGCATGCCACGCATCATGCCGACGTGCATCATTGCCATCCCTGCCACGCCCAGTACGGTGACGAGTCCGACTATGGCTAACACGATTACGATGGCTTTCAGAATCCAGGAACGATCACTCACGTCAGTCTCCATCCAGTCTGTTCGGTGCCACTGCTCACGCGCGGCACCGTTCTACCGGCATAGTCAACGCCTGTTTCGCCAGCGGGCGCGAACGGCTGCGGGTTCATCCATCCGCTTCATTGATCGCATCGTCAGCATCATCGACAGGAACACTGAGGCCAGTCGGAAGCGACGCATGTTTTCACCGTGCGACAGTTCTCCTGACGCGCGTGCGCATCGTCCTTGAACGTATCTAAAATGGGACTAACGAAGAGGGATTAAAGCGCTTGTGGTGGGCGCTGCGGCGGCTCGGGGATGAACTGCGCAATGAGAACGTGACCCATGGGCCGGTAGACAGGCAACGAGGTGATTGCTACCGTGACATGAAGGGAGGGAACGAGACCCCACGGCATACTGCACGAGTGACTGCCCATGCTGCAGTGACCACCCGCCTGCGTCTTCACAACGGGTGCTTTGGTGCGATCGGCATGATCGCCCATGTCGGTCATGGACATCTGGCTTTCATGGGATGGCGAAACGGCTGGCGCCATCGCCGAGCAAAGCGACGCCTGCGCGGGGTAACCGAGTATCGGCAACCACGCGATCAGAAAACAGGCGATCAGTTTGCTCAGAAATTTCATGATGTTTAGTATAGGCGCAGCCGGGCAGTGATGCCAGCTCCAGCCCTGTCAGTACTCACGTCAATAAGACGACGTGCAACGTCCATGTGGACGTCCCCATCTGGGCGCCCTGAAGAGACGGACTTCTGCGTACGCTAAGGGCGAATGGCTCTTACACCGCGCCGGCATCTCGCGGTTCTTCGCCTCTCTGCAACGAGGCAATCAACGGGCACGACACGTTACCCGTGCGCGAATGGCACGCGCACACGAGTTGAGTCAGCACGGCCTCCATGCGCTGGAGACCCGCGAGCTTATCCTGTATGTCCCTAAGCTTGTGTTCAGCGAGGCTGCTCGCCTCGCCGCAGTGCGTTCCGTCTTCCAGTTTCAGGAGATCCGCGATCTCGTCGAGGCTAAAGCCCAGCAGCTGGGCCGATTTAACGAACCGCACCCGGGTGACGTCAGTCTCACCATAGCGGCGAATGCTGCCGTACGGCTTCTCCGGCTCGAGAAGCAATCCCTTGCGCTGATAGAACCGAATCGTCTCCACGTTGACGCCTGCCGCCTTCGCGAAGGCGCCGATGGTCAGGCTTTCGCTACCGTTTTTCATACTGCTTGACTCCGTACATAGGTACGGAAGTAACGTTACGCTACTCATCGGAAATCCGGAAGAGCAAGTGAATGGCGGAACAGCAGAAAGTGCGCGACGCGCTCGCCGTCGGCGGACTGGCCGCGATCCTTGCGTCGACCTGTTGCCTCGGGCCGCTGGTGCTCGTCGCGCAGCTTCGGCCTTACCGTAGGAGACACTCCGTTTCTTGAGCGCCCCCTTCAGTGGTCCCAGCGCTGCAGGTGCGTGAGGAAAGTGTCTGCGCCAACGAATCCCACCAGTTCCGCAGCGGTTTGTTGCTGACCGCCTCGGTCATAAAAAATCAATGCGGGCGGTCCGAACAATCCATAGCGCTTTAGCAGCGCAGCATCCTCAGGCGTGTTTCGTGTGACGTCGATGCGCAGCAGTTTCCAGTGTGCCAATTCAGCCGCGACACGTGGATCGGCGAACGTAAAGCGTTCCAGTTCCTTGCAGGAGAGGCACCAGTCCGCATAAAAATCCACCATGACCGGCTGACCGTGTGCCTGATTCAGTGCGTCGTCCAGTTCTGCGACCGTGCGCACCGGCTGAAAACGCGAGGGGCTTTCCGCGACGGATGCCGTCCCCTGTGGCACGCGCTTGAGCGGCCGCAGCAGATCGTCATTACCGGACAAGGCGCCGAGCAGTTCGGCAATAGCGGCAGCGACAAGGAGCACGCCCAGTGCTTTGCCCACCCTTGCAATCCCACGCGCGTCCGGCGGCAATGGATCAATCGCACGAAGCATCATGCCGCACGCGGCGAGGAGCGCCGCCACCAGCACCATCAGTAGCCACGATGGCAGCAAGGAGTAGACAAACCACAGCGCGGCCACCAGTAGTATCACGCCGAGCGTGTTCTGCGCAGCGCGCATCCACTTGCCGGTCCGTGGCAAGATCTGCGCGCCAAACGTGCCGACGATCAGTAACGGAATCCCCATGCCAATGGCCATCACATAGAGTGCCAGCGCCCCGGACAGCAGATCACCGCTTCGTGAGATGTACAGCAACGCGCCAGCGAGCGCGGGCGTTGAACAGGGACCGACCAACAGCGCGGACAGGGCACCCATCAGAAAGACGGGAAGGATACGTCCACCAGGCAACCGCTGGCTCCAGCCAGCGAGCCCCGTTTGCCAGTGAGAAGGTAATTGCAGCCTGAACACGCCGAACATCCCGAGCGCGAAGATCACCATGAGCGCGCCGAAGCTTGTCAGGATCCACGGTTGCTGCATGAACATCACCAACTGGATGCCGAAGAACGCTGCGATGCTGCCCGCCAATGCGTAGGTGAGCGCCAGTCCCTGCACGTAGGCAAAGGTGAGCGCAAAAGCGTGCCAAAAATGCGGCCGAGCACCCTGTACTCCACCACCTAACACAACCGTTGTGACGATCGGAATGAGCGGATACATGCACGCCGTCCCCGCGATCAAAAATCCAGCCAGCAGAAAGCCGAGCAACTCAGTGACGCTCAGGCCGGCGGACGACGGCAATGTCATCCCGAACAGTGTCGGCGCGCTCGCTGGCGAGCTGACGTCGGCATTGGCGACGTCAGCTCGGTCTGGTGCATGCTTGATGTTCGATACCGTGCCAGCGGCTGCAATGCGATAAGTCCGGATGAGCGGCGGATAGCAAACACCCAGATCAGCACAGCCTTGAGAGGTCACTGACATCACGACGTCGGATGTAACGGGATGAGGTAACGTCAGACGCAGTGACACCGGACCGTGGTAGACGAATACTTTGCCGAAAGTTGGATCATTTTTCTCTTCGCCCGGCGGCAAATCGACCGGCCTCACCGGTACGCCATCTACGGAGAAGCTAAAACGGTCTCGGTATAGGTAGTAGCCGGCGCGCGTGCCGAAATCGAGCGTAATTTGCTGCGGGGCGCTGAGACTGACAGCTAGGGGGAAGGCCTGTTCGGGTGGCAACAGATCGGATTCGGTCACCGCATGCGCTAGAAGCGGGACGAGCGCAACGAGGAGCGAAAGCACTATTCGCGTGAGCCAGCCCCGTGCGCATGCGATGTAACGGGCACAGCGTGTCGACCTCCCGCTTGCGTCCGGTCGCGTATCTAGCTGCCTTGTGTCGATGAGCGTCATGCGCCATCCTCTGGCGTGTCGAGACGGCCCTGGATTGTCACACTGCCAGATGCTCGCGTGAGCCAGCCCGTTTCACCGTGATTTGATGATGACCGATTCGTCGACCTCATCGCATTCTTGGCCTTAACCGAGGGGGAAGGTCAAGCATAAATTCATTGGTTCAACTTCATTCCGCGGGCACGAGATCAAAATAACTGCAGTGATTCCTTGCGGTTTGTCGAATTAGATAACGATCCCCATTCCCTGGCGCTTAGTGCGGTTTGATGCAGTGGCAATAGACGAAATGCTGCACTCGCCCGGCCGGCGTGACATGCTGCTCATCGCTATGCTCGACTAGCTCGAATGCGGGACCAAATTCGGCGTGCAAGCTATCTGGATCGTATTGAACGACAGGGAGGCCACTGCACTCGGTTGGCCCATCCGGTGCAAACGTGGCGACGATAACGTGTCCGCCCGGTTTCACCGCGCACATCACTTGCTCGACATAAGCGCGGCGATCAGCCTCGTTGGTCAGAAAATGGAAGACGGCGCGATCGTGCCAAACATCAAAAGCCCGTTCGGGCAGTGAGACCGACGTCACGTCGCCTTCAATCCAACGCACCTGGTCCGACATCGGTCCAAGACGTCGGCGGGCGACGGCGAGCGCCTCCCCAGAGAGGTCCAGAACGGAAAGATCTCGGTAGCCATGAACCAGGAGGTCATCAATCAAGGTCGAGGCTCCCCCGCCGACATCGATGATTGCTGCAGCCGGCGTGGCACAAATCCGTCGGATCAAATCTACCGACAGCGTCGCGTGGGGTTGAAACCAACTGAGCTCAGTTGACGTTCGAGTTGTATAAATATGTTCCCAATGGCTCTTTGATTGCATCGCACACACCCGAATAAACGAATAACCGCGTACAAGCAATTATAGGCGCTGGTCCCGCCGTCACTGCGGCGCGTCAACTCCGCGTGAAGTCCGCCGGGGCAAGAAGGAAAGCTACATGTAGCTGCGCTGAGGGCTGGTCCGTTCACTGTACGCTCAGGTGAACACTGCGTGCGCGACCGATTCGGGCGGACATGCGCTCAACGTAAAGCAAACTCTGCGATACCTGCGAGCGCACACACGACAACCACGGCGAGCGGTGGTGCCTTCCAGCGCGTCAGAAGTAAAAAACAGATTGCGGCAATCGCAAAATCGGCGTTTGAAAGGACCGCGCTGGTCCAAACGGGCGAATAAAGCGCTGTGGCCAGCAGGCCAACGACGGCTGCATTCACGCCGCTCAGCATCGCCGCCGTGGCAGGGCGCGAGCGCAGTGATTGCCAGTGAGGCAGTGCGGCAATCACCAGCAACAAACCCGGCAAAAAAATACCGAGCGTAGCCAACGCGGTACCGGCCCATTGATGCGGTGGCTCCGCCATCATCCAGCCGAGAAACGCAGCGAAGGTAAACAGCGGCCCGGGAGCCGCTTGCGCCGCACCGTAGCCTGCCAGAAAATCGCTGGAGCCAATCCATCCCGTCGCAACGGTGCGCTGTTGCAGTAAAGGCAAAACGACGTGGCCGCCGCCAAACACCAGCGCTCCCGAACGATAGAAAGCGTCGAACATCTGAATGCCGCGTGTGTTATGCAGTGTGAGTACGGCCGGGAGTCCGAGGAGAAGAACGAAAAAAAGCGCCAACGCACCCCAGCCGATCACGCGTGAGACGTGCAACGTGGAAACCATCGGGTGCGACTCGCGGTTTTTCATCTCGCCCGGAATCCGGCAAAAGACGGCGCCGAGCAGCGCTCCGAGCCCAATGACCAGCAGTTGCGCATAAATCGTCGTCAGAATCGCAAGTACCAACATCGCCACGAGGGCAATGGCCGCTCGCTGGCGGTCCGGGCACAAGCGCCGTGCCATATCCCACACCGCTTGGGCGACCACGGCAACAGCCACTAACTTGAGACCGTGGATCAGGCCTTGTCCCAGGACACCGCCAAGGTCAGGCGCAAGCGCAGCAAAGCCGATCAGCAGAAATACCGACGGCAATGTGAAGCCGCACCACGCGGCCAAGCCGCCGAGCCAGCCTGCACGCATGAGGCCGATCGAAAATCCCACTTGACTGCTGGCGGGGCCCGGCAGGAATTGACACAGCGCCACCAGATCGGTGTAGGCCTCGTCGTCGAGCCAGCGACGACGCTCGACGAACTCACGGCGGAAATACCCGAGATGGGCGATCGGGCCGCCGAACGACGTCAGGCCTAGTTTCAGGAAAGCTTTCAGAACATCGAACACATCGACTAATCGGCCGGCGCGCGACGCTGTGACTGGGGGTAGGTTCATGAAGTGCCATCCTGGGAAAATCGTGCGCGCATCTTATAACGGCGGTCGCCAGACTGATTGAGCGGCCGGTTTTCGCGTGATTGCAGTCACTCAAATACTCTGATCTCCAAGTCAGATAGACCTGTATGAGCCTGCGAAATACAAACAATTCGATAATACTTGAAATATCGAATCAAGTGTTCTATCGTTCGCATATGGACTCTAATCTCGTTGTACGCGCCCTGAGCGCGCTCGCCCACGAATCGCGCCTCGCGATCTTCCGCATGCTGGTCGTCGCCGGGCCGGACGGCATGGCCGCTGGCGAAATCGCTAAGCAGCTCGGGCTTTCCCCTTCCAGCCTGTCGTTTCACCTCAAGGATCTGTCATATGCAGACCTGGTGAAGCCTCGTCAAGAAAGCCGCTTCATCATCTACACGGCGAACTTTGACGCGATGACGGGCCTGATCGACTTCCTGACGGAGAACTGCTGCGCGGGCGCAACCTGTGCCGCGAGCGATCTTCCCAACTGCTGCGGAGATACACCATGAAGCGCATGCATATCCATGTCGCGGTCGAAGACCTTAGCGAGAGCATCCGGTTCTACAGCGCCATGTTCGGCAACAAGGAACCCACCGTTGTCAAAAGCGATTACTGCAAATGGGAGCTGACCGATCCGGCCGTCAATTTCGCGATTTCACAGCGCGGCGCGAAACCGGGCGTCGATCACATCGGCATCCAGGTCGAAACCGACGCGGAGCTGGAAGAGATGAATGCGCGCTTCGCTGCGGCGAAGCTGCCGATACAGGAACAGACGGCGACAACCTGCTGTTACGCCAAGTCAGACAAGGCGTGGACTGTCGACCCGCAGGGCGTAGCTTGGGAGACGTTCAGAACCCTCGAAGCCGCACCGGTCTACGGTGAGTCTCACGATCGGACGAGAGCACAAACGCAATCAACGGCCGCCTGCTGCTCACCTGCTGAATCCATTGTGACGATCCGGAGCCGCACGTGAGCGATAAACCTTACTCGATTCTGATTCTCTGCACGGGCAATAGCTCGCGCAGCATCATGGCCGAGGCGCTGTTCAACGTCTTGGGCAAAGGGAAGTTCCAGGCACACAGCGCTGGTAGCCATCCCTCCGGCGCGGTCAATCCGTTTGCCATTGAACGATGTGAAGCGCTCGGCTACGACACGTCGGAGCTGCGTAGCAAGAGTTGGGATGAGTTCGCAACGCCTGATGCTCCCCACATGGATTTTGTGATCACGGTCTGCGATCAAGCGGCGGGTGAAGTCTGCCCGATCTGGCCGGGCAAACCGATGACGGCGCATTGGGGTTTCGAAGATCCGGCCGCGTTCGAGGGCAGCGATGAAGACAAGCGCAAGGTGTTCACCAAGGTATATCGACAGATCATGAGCCGGGTAAGCCAGTTCGTAAACCTGCCGCTCCATGTGCTTGATAACAACGCGATTCAGCGCGAAATGCGCGCCATTGGTGAAAGGCCTGCAGAGGAATCAAATGAGCAGCACTGACACGGCGGTTGGCGGGGCACGGCCGGCGATCGGATTTTTCGAGCGCTACCTGACAGTCTGGGTTGCGCTTTGCATCGTGGGCGGCATTTTGCTCGGGCAAGTGCTTCCCCAGGTCTTTCAGGCAATCGGCCGCATGGAAGTGGCACAGGTCAATCTCCCGGTCGGCGTGCTCATCTGGGTGATGATCATTCCGATGCTGGTCAAGATTGATTTCGCTGCGATGACGCAAGTCAAGAGTCAGTGGCGTGGCATTGGCGTCACGCTATTTGTGAACTGGTTCGTCAAACCGTTCTCGATGGCGTTGCTCGGCTGGATCTTTATCCGCCATGTGTTCGCGCCGTGGCTTCCCGCCGATCAGCTCGACAGCTACATCGCCGGTTTGATCCTGCTGGCCGCAGCCCCTTGCACAGCAATGGTGTTCGTCTGGTCGCAACTCTGCAAGGGCGAT